>Ga0163150_10000360_pt1 | contig 85169 bp, 48 predicted proteins | sample OliLakLV19P2IB_FD_148628 | JGI IMG/M metagenome (GOLD analysis project Ga0163150, IMG submission 148628) | Freshwater microbial mat bacterial communities from Lake Vanda, McMurdo Dry Valleys, Antarctica - Oligotrophic Lake LV.19.P2.IB | ecosystem: Environmental > Aquatic > Freshwater > Lake >... | reverse complement strand
GGATTGCTTTGGGGAACAGATGAGGTTGAAGTGTTCATGTCATGAATGGGGTTGAGGTTGAGTTCATTTTTCACTCGGAGTGTGGCCCTGTCGGCCCCGCTCGCTCAACCCCTTCATGGCATCTAACGGCGGCGGGCCGTCGCGGTTGCAATCAACGCGTCTCGTGGCCGCCGTCGCTGAGCTTGGGTCGTTAGGCGTTCTCGCACATCTACTCTTATGGGTCTAATTGTCCACTCACTGAGCGAATTTCCTCTCAACGCTGAGCGGGATTACTACATCTATCTTCTTCGCGGGAGCTGGGACGACGAGATTACCCGAGCGCTCCAACAGAATTTCATGCCGCTTGCAGACATGGCATCCCGCAACAACGCCGCTGTTATTCGGGACACTGAAGGGCACCATTTTGGTAACGAAGTCTTCGATTGGCACCATCTCAATGGCATTGAGCGAGAGGATTTTCTCCCTTCGATCGTCATCACTACGCTCCACCCGGCCAAATTCCGAGATGAGCACGCAGAAAATTGGGGTGACTTGCGGAACGACCATTTGCTCGCAATACCACTAAAAGACAGGGTCACGAACGCACGAGAACTTACCGCCTTGCTGGCACGCATCACAAAGGACATCAAAGACCAGAAACCGTTACGAGACTTCAGCATCGCCGAGCAGATGCGGGCTGGCGTGGGCGGCGCAGTCATGGACGCTCTTGTTCTCCGACCAACCGTCGGAGGTGTAGGCGTTGACCTTAAAGCATTGGCAACCGCCTTCAAAAAGCGAAAGGCATGAATCTCTCGCAATTCGACCGAACGCCTAAACCCCAAGGGTAGCTTTGAGCGGAGCGCGCCGGGGATGGGAGCATGACGGGGGCGTGAACGCGCGCGGAGCCTCAAAGCTACTGGTGGTTGAACGAGCCCGGTGAACTCACCGGGCCTTTTCTTTTCCGGGGGCGGCTTCCTTGTAAATAGCTTTTCACCCCTCGGCGGTGGCGCGCGGCCGGGACCGGTGTCTGGGCGCGGCGCGCGGCCTCACGGATCGCGCGCGGCCCGCTCCGGCGGCGACGCCCGCGCGCCGATCCACGCGGGCGGGCGCGTCGAGCCACGGCGTTTTCCGCCCGCGGCCCGGTGCCGGGCCACACCGCCCCGTGCGCGCGAAAGGGTTTTCTTCGCCCGGCGGCTGGGGACGTGGGGAGGTGGTGGTTCATCGGGTTCACGGCGGCGAGCGCGGCCGCGTGCCCAGCAGGCGCATGGGTTTCTCCTATGAGGGTTGTCAACTGGAACGAGCGTTTTTGGACTGAGTTTTTTTCTTAAAAGCTTCCCGTCTTTTTCCTTTCCGGTTTTTCCAGCTTCGTCCTCTTCGCCCGCAGGGCGCCGCTTCCCTCGTCGTGTCCGGTCGAGTCCCGGTCACCAGCGCCGGCGCGCCGTCCGTAAATAATTCTTCCGTCGCCCGCGCCAGGCCCTAGCTTCGCGCGCGGGTGAAAATCCTCGTCATTACCAACCTCTATCCGCCGCATCACGCGGGCACGTTCGACCTGCGTTGTGAGGCGGTGGTGAACCATCTCAAGCTGCGCGGCCACACGATGCGAGTGCTCACGTCCACGCACGGGATGCTCGCGGCGCAACAGGGCGGCGAGGTGGAGCGGCGGCTGGCGCTGAACGGATTGCACGACCACGAGCTGGTCACGGACTTCAAGCCGCTCAAGGAGTTGGAGGCGCAGAATCACGCCGCGTTGCGCGAGACGCTGGCGGACTTCGCGCCGGAGGTGGTGCAGGTGTTCAGCCTGTTCGGCCTGTCGAAGTCGCTGCTCTTCGCGCTCCGCCACTGCGGCGTGCCCGTGGTGTACGACGTGGCGGACAACTGGCTGACGCTGGAGGTGCGGACGGACCCGTGGCTGCGCTGGTGGAATCATCCGGGGATGAACATGGCGCGCAAGGCCCTCGAACTGTCCGGCCAGCGCAACAGCCTCGACGAGATCGCGCCCACGCGGCTGATGAAGGGCTACGACCGGATGCCGGAGCTGTACGTGGAGACGCCGGTGGCGAATTCGTTGAACGCGTTTCGGTTCGAGCGGATTTATTTCGCGAGTCCGTGGTTGAAGGAGGCGGCGGAGGTGGCGGGTTTTCAGGTCGGTCACGGCGAGGTCATTTATCCGGGCATCCCGACGCAGAATTTCATCGGTGAGGTGAAGCCCGCGTCGGCGGCGGTGGAGAAGTTTCTGGTCGTGTCGGCGCTGCACAAGCGCAGCGGGGTCATCACGGCGGTGAAGGCGGTGCAGCATTTGCGCAAGACGGGCGTGCGGGTGAGCCTGAGCATTTACGGGAAGGGTGATTCGGCCTACGTGGCGGAGGTAAGGTCGCTGATCGCAATGCAGCAGTTGCCGGTGGAATTTCTGAACGTGTCGAATCTGGTGCGCGACCTCCCTGCGGTGTATCGGCGGCACGATGCGTTGCTCTACACGAGCGAGGAGGCGGAGCCGTTTTCCTTCACGGTGCTGGAGGCGATGGCGGCGGGCCTGCCGGTGGTCGGCACGGCGCTCGGCGGCACGCGGGAGTTGCTGCGGCACGGCGAGAACGCGTTCACCTTCCGCCCCGGCGAGCCTTACGAACTCGCGCAGAGCATCCAGGAAATGCAGCTCTCCCCTGCCCTGCGCACCCAGATGGCCGAGACTGCGCAAGGCGAAGTGCAGGCGCAGTGCAACGAGACGGTGGTGACGGATCGGATCGAGGCGTTTCTGGAAACGTCGTTGCAGTCGTAATCGGTAGGACGGGCTTCCAGCCTGTCTCACTAATTTTTTCCGAGTGGGATTTTCAGGGGCGCGTTCGGACGCCCGCCCTCACCCCGGCCCTCTCCCCGAGGAGAGAGAGCAAGTCAGCCAGCGTTCGCCGCGTCGGGCACGCACTAGACTGGTGAGGCTGAATGCGGTGCTCCGTCTCCTTGGGGAGAGAGCCGGGGTGAGGGGAACGTGCGCACCTTGGTACGGGATTTTTCAGATGGTGGAGACAGGCTGGAAGCCTGTCCTACTGGGTCACGCCCGCGCTTCCATCAAGTGGCTCGTCGAGAGCGCGGACCAGTCTTGCGTGAAGGGATCGGGCGAACCCTCGCGCTGCACCGTGGCCACGACCTGCTCGACTTCCAGCACCGCCGCGCTGCGCCACGCCGCGAGCGTCGAGGCGTCCGCGAACTTTTGCCGCACGAGAAATTCTTCCGCCACTTTCAGGCAGTCGCGGCCGAGCGTGGAACACTTCAAGTCCGGCGCGATGTAGCCCGCGTCATCATGTTCGCCGTGGCCGCAGAGGCGCAGCAGATTCGCCACGATCAATTGCGGCCCGTCGCCCGCGCGCGCGGACTGCACGGCGCGCGTCGTCACTTCGAGACATTGCGCGAAGTCCGTGCCGTCGATGGAATGCACGTCCACGCCATAGCCCGCCGCCTTGTCGGCCAGCGACGCGCACGCAAACTGCGCCGCCGTGGGCGTGGAGTAGGCGTATTGATTGTCCGCCACGACGAGGACGAGCGGCAGTTTCTCGACCGCCGCCTGGTTGAGCGCCTCGTGAAATGATCCCGTGGATGTCGCGCCGTCGCCAATGCAGGTCGCGCCCACAAAATCTGTTTCGCCCTGAAAGCGTTTGGCGATGAGGCCGCCGTTCACGACCGAAATCATCGCGCCGAGATGGCTGATCATCGGGAGCAGCCCTTCGCGCGGACGGCCGCGATGGACGTTGCCATCACGCGCGCGCATGGGGCCGAGCGGGGAGCCGAGGTAAGTGCGCACGGCGTCGAGGACCGGTTCACCGAACGCGAGCCGCCCCGCGCCATCGCGAATGAGCGGCGCAAAAATATCGCCGCGCCGGAGATTCAGGCCGACCGAGACGCTGACCGCTTCCTGGCCGCGTCCGAGAAAGACGCCGCCGTGGATTTTGCCCGCGCGATACAGGCTGGCGAGTTTGTCGTCGAGCACGCGCGCGAGGAGCATCCATCGATACGCCTGCACAGGCGTTTCGGATGCGGAAGATGTCGCGCGCACGGGCTGGGCCACCGTTTCAAGCATGGGCGGAATTTAGAATGCGGGTCGCGGCGGGCGCAATCCTTCTTGCTGGGGAGGAGCGCGGACCGCCGAGTCCGCGCGATCCAACTTTGGCAAAGAGCTGCCTTCGTGGAATGGCTTTGCACACGCGGACTCGGCGGTCCGCGCTCCATCAGACAAACCCGTGGTTGCCGCTGGCACCACGCTTCGCTACAACGACGCCGTGTTCAGCCCGAGCAACCCTGTGGCGTGGCGCGCGCTTGGCGCGCGGCTCCGGCATCCCCGCTCGCTCCTCGCCGCCGGATTTATTTTCACCGCGCTGTTCGTCATCTCCTGCTCGACGCTCGGACGTCGGATCGCGCCGCCGCCGGAAATTCCCGGCGCTACTTTCACCGGCAACAACTCGTGCGTGGACTGCCACGTGAATTACACGCGCGGTTTCGCGGCCAGCCCGCACGGACGGATGCACGTTGAACTGGCGAAGATGGCGGGCGGCACCGGCTGCGAAGCGTGCCATGGGCCGGGCAGCAAACACATCGCCGTCGGCGGCGGGCGCGGCAAGTTCATCGTCAATCCCGGACGCGACGCGCAGGCGTGCTACTCGTGCCATCTGGAAATCCAGACCGACTTCCAGCTCCCGCATCATCATCCGGTCAACGAGGGCAAAATGAACTGCGTGCAATGCCACGACCCGCACGGCCCCGACATCATGAAGCCCGCCGGCGGACTCGCGATGGCGCGGCAGACCGAACAGTGCGCGAGTTGTCATCGCGAACAGACGCGCCGTTTCGTTTTCGAGCACGCGGCGTTGCGCGAGGGCTGCGTCACCTGTCACGCGCCGCACGGTTCCATGAATCGCAAGATGCTGACGCAGCCCGATCCCAATCTCTGCCTGCGCTGCCACGCGCAAGTCGCCAGTCCGGGCGTGCGTCGCGGCGACATCGTCATCGGGAAGGTGAATCACACGACCTTCATGCAGCGCGGCACCTGCTGGACCTCCGGCTGCCACACCGCCGTGCATGGCTCGAACGTGGACCCGTATCTGCGCTACTGATGAAGTCCAAGGTCCAAAGTCCAAGGTCCAAGGTCGGAGCGTGGGGCATATTCGCACGGTGGAAAGCGGCGCTGAAGCGACCGCACTCCAAACGCTCCGCGCGTGACGAGGCGTTGGATGCTGCGCGCCAGTGTTTGGAGTGCAGTCGCTTCAGCGCCGCTTTGGCTTCGACTTCACCAAGACGCCAACCTTGGACCTTGGACCTTGGACTTTGGACTCTCCTCCTCGCCGCATCCGTGACCGCCGCCGAAATTGATCCGTCCAAACTTCCTCCCGCCTCGACCGCGCCCGTGAATTTCGCGCGCGACATCAGGCCGATCTTTGAAAACTCCTGCCTGCGCTGCCACGGCGCGGAGAAACCCAAGGGCCGCTTCTCGCTGGCCACGCGCGAGGCGGCGCTGCGCGGCGGCCATGAGGGCATCGACATCATCCCCGGCGACAGCGCGAAGAGTCCGCTCATCCACTACATCGCGCGGCTCGTACCCGAGATGGAAATGCCGCCGGAAGGAAAAGGCGACCCGCTCACGCGCGCGCAAGTCGCCCTGCTCCGCGCGTGGATTGATCAAGGTGCGACGTGGGAGAAGCTCGATCCCGATGCGATCTACGCGGCGCAGCAGCCGCAGTTTTCCTTCACGCCCGCCGTGCGCTACGTGACGGTGAGCGGCAATGCGCGCCAGTTTCAGGAGCATCAATGGGTGCGGCGCGGCTTCACCGCGGGCGCGTCGGATTTCCGCGTCACGCAAAAGCGCGGCGATGGCGTGAACGTGATCGTGGAAGGCCGCGCGCTGACCGACGACTACAAGGTCACGCTTGATTTGCGGAAGCCGGACGAGTGGTTCGCGCGCGGCGGCTTCGAGATGTTTCGCCGCTACGATAATGACAACGGCCCGTCCTATCCGTTTCGCGCCAGCGGTTTCTCCACGCCGGTGCGGAACATTTACTCGCTCGACGACGACCTCGAAACAGACCTCGGAAAAGTCTTCATCGAGTTCGGGCTGACGCGCCCGGACTGGCCGCGCGCGGTGCTAGGCTACGAACTGCACTTCAAGCACGGCGACGAAGCGACGCAGCAGTGGGGGCCGGTCACGCAAGCCACGAGCGGCGGGCCGGTCACACGGAACATTTATCCCGCACGCCGCGAAGTGGACGAAGAGACGCACGTCGTGCGCCTCGACGTGTCGCACGAGATCGCGGGCGCGCGCGTGGAAAACAATCTGCGCGCGGAGTTTTCTGATTTGGAAACCACGCGCGCCAATGCCGTCGAGTTTCCGCCGGGCGCGGCGTATCCCTCCGCGTTCACGCTCACGCGCGAGTCGCAGGACCAGGTGCTGTTCGCCAACGCGCTGCATGGCGAGAAATCGCTCAAGGACTGGCTGCTGGTCTCGGCAGGCTATTTGTTCAGCCACTTCCGCGCGGACGCGACGTTTGATCAGACGAGCGTCGATGGCGCGGGGCGTCCGGCGGCGGGAAATTTTTGGAGCGCGAATGACATCGTGTTGAAAGAGTCCGCGCACGTCCTGAACGCGAACGTGCTGGCCGGGCCGTGGGCGGGCTTCACGGCTGCGCTCGGCGTGTTGAGCGAATGGTCGGAACACACCGGCTACGGCGACGCGAACTATCGCAGCGGCGACCCGAATGATCCGAGCGTGGGCGTGCCGGACGCGCCGGGTCTGGTGCGCAGCGACATTGATCGCACGACGGTGGAAGAACAGCTCACGCTGCGCTACACGACGATTCCCATGACCGCGCTCTTTGCCGAGGCGCGCTGGAAACAGGAGCGCAGCGGGAAATTCGAGGAGCAGTTCGGCGGCGATGATTTTTTGCGCGACACCGACGCGCGGATTGACGGGCAGAATTACCGCGCGGGGTTTCACGTTTCGCCGCTGCGCTGGGCCGCGCTGCACGCGAGCTATCAACATCGCCGCCACGAAAGCGATTACGACGACGCGCGCGACGAGCAACCGCACGGCTCACCCGGCGATGGCTATCCCGCCCATATTCGCGCGCGGCAGAGCGTGAGCGATTTGGTGGAAGCGCGCCTGACGCTGCGCCCCGCGACGTGGCTGCGCACGATGCTGAGTTATCAACTCGGCGAAACGGACTATCACACCACCACCGACCCCACGCGCACCATCGGCGCGCAGGCTCCGGGCGGGACAGTTTACGCGGGCCAATACGACTTCGCGACTTACAGTGCGAACGTCACCATCACGCCCGCGCGCCGGTGGAGTTTTGCGACCACGCTTTCTTACCAGCCGTCGCGCACGCGCACTGAAGATCAGGGCAGCGCGGCGGTCGCGACGTATCGCGGTGATCTTTACAGCGTGATGACACGCGCCACCTACGCCGCCGGTGCGAACACGGACTTGAGCGCGGGCTATAATTTTTCCACCGCGCGCTTCGGCCAGCATCAGGCGGCGGGCACGCCGCTGGGCATGGATTACGATTTGCACGGCGTCCAGTTCGGCGTCTCGCACCGGCTCAACACGAACACGGTCGTCGGCGCGCAATACGGCTTCTACCACTACGAGGAACCGACCGCGCAGGGCTTCAACGACTACACGGCGCATGTGATCTTCGCGACGCTGGCCGTGCGCTGGCCGTGAGTTGCATTTCCAACGGAACCACGGGCGAAAGAGCGCCGTTTGAAAATCAAAACCGGAATTCCACTCGCCGCCTTCTGCGCTTCCTGATAATTCAGCACGCATTCATTCAAGACCGGACCAAACGTGAATCACTAACCAACGCCATTTATGTTCTACGTGTATCTCGCCGCCATCGTCGCCGTCGTCCTGTTCATCATGTTGATTTTCGTTTTGTGCATCCGCAAAATCCAACCGGGCAAGGCCGGCATCATCGTCGGGGTCGGCGGCATGAGGGTGTCGTTCGACTGGATGCTGCGCTTCCCGATCTTCCAAAGCATGGAACTGGTGGACATCTCCGTGAAGAAGCTGGAGATCGCGCGCAAAGGAAAAGACGGCCTCGTCTGCAAGGACAACATCCGCGCGGACATCTCGGTGGCCTTCTACATCCGCGTGGACGCCACGAAAGAAAGCGTGCAGAAGGTCGCGCAGATGCTCGGCTCGGAGCGCGTGTCGGACATGAATCAGTTGCGCGAGCTGTTCGAGTCGAAGTTTTCCGAGGCGCTGAAGACGGCGGGCAAGCAGATGGAATTTCATGAGCTGTTCACGGAGCGCACGAAGTTCCGCGAACAGATTCAAGTGACGATTGGCAAAGACCTCGACGGATTCATTCTTCAGGACGTGGCGATTGATTACCTCGAACAGACGCCGCTCGATCAGCATGACCCGAGCAACGTGCTCGATGCGGAAGGCATCAAGAAAATCACCGAGATCACGCAGCGCGAACGGGTGTTGTCGAATGAGTTTTCGCAACGCGCGCAGGTGCTGGTGGAGAAGGAAAACGCCGACGCCGACATCGCCAAGCGCGAACAGAAACGCCGCAACGAGGAGGACACCGCCAAGCAGACGCGTGCCATCACCGAGGTGAAAGCCAACGAGGAAGCCGAGGCGCGCAAGGTCATCGAAGGCCGTCGCCAGGAAGTGGAAGGCAAGCGCCTCGAAGCGGAGGAAAGCATCCGCCTGCGCACGGAAGACATGAACCGCGCGGTGCAGGAGCGGGAGTTCACGGTGCGAAAAGAAAAGCAGCGTCTCGAACAGGAAGCCATTCAAGAGGGCGAAGAAGCGCGGGTGCGCCGTGAGCGCACGGTGTCGCTCGCCGAGATGGACAAGGAAACGAAGCTCGCCGAAATGGGCGTCGAGGTTCAGCGCAAACGCGCCACGGTCGTCGCGGAAGAAAAGGCCGTGGTGCAACAGCAGGAGGAGAAGAACAACATCGAAGCCCGCATGACGGCAGCACGCGTGAGCGAAGTGACTTTGATCGAAGCCGAGATGAACGCGAAGAAGGATCAGGTCCAGCGCGTGGTGGCGTCGGAAGCTTTGAAGGCATCCGAGAAGAACATTGCCGAGGCGGAGAAGATCAAAATCATCACCGCCGCCGAGGCGAGCCGCGAGGCGGCACTACTCGACGCCGAGCGGATGCAAACGATGGCCGATGCGGAAGCACGCGCCTCGGACAAGCATCGCCACGCGGCCGAGCAGGAAGCCGAGGGCATCGCCGCGAAAGAAGCCGCACACGGACTGGCGGAAGCGCGCGTCATCACCGCCAAAGCCACCGCTAGAAAAGCGGATGCGTCCGCGACCAAGGAAGTTGGTTTGGCCGAAGCCGACGTGCTCAAGGCCAAGGGTGCCGTCAACGCCAGCAACACGCAGACGCAGGCCGAAGCGGAAGCCGAAGGCACCAAGGAGAAGGAACTCGCCGCCGCCACCGGCATCGAAGCGCGCGGCGCAGCGGAAGCGAAGGCCATTCACCAGAAGGCCGAGGCGATGAAATTGTTCCACGAGGCCGGCAAGGAGCACGAGGAGTTCAAACTGCGGCTGTCGAAGGAACGCGATGTGGAACTCGCAGCCATTCACGTCCAGCGGGACATTGCGCAGGCGAACTCCACCATCGTCGGTGAGGCGCTTAAGCACGCGCACATCGACATCGTGGGTGGCGAGAACGACTTCTTCGAGAAAGTGGTGCGCGCCGTCGGCACGGGCAAAGCGGTGGACCGCATGGTGCAGAACAGCGGGACATTGTCGGACATCAAAAACACGTTCTTCAACGGCGACCCGGAGTTTTTCAAAGGCCAGTTCCGCAAATGGATTGCTGACTTCGGCATCTCGTCGGCGGACGTGAAGAACCTGACGGTGGCGGCACTGCTCGGAAAATTGATCGCGTCCACCGACGACAGTTCCGTGCAGGGCATGATGAAAGCGGCGCTGAATGCCGTGCGTGAGCGGGGACTGGCGGATGCGCCAGCGGCGGCGGTGGTGGCGCAAACGACGACGGCGCGGAGCTAGAGCGCGATGAAGCCGCGAATTCAATGTGGCACTCGAACGCGTGCCGCGCGGCAGCCTGAAAGGCTGCAAGAAAGTAGCCGGGGGTTGAGCGACAGCGACACCCCCGGCTACTTTGTGCCAGCCCTCCGGGCTGGTCGGGCGGGCCGGGGATTTCCCACAGATTCAGGGAAGCCACAGATGAGAAAACAATCCGTGGCCGCTCTGAATCCGTGGGAGTCCATAGAATTTTTCCCCCATTGAATTCACATGGCTGACGCGCCCACAACTCCTGCGGTTCCCGCCGCCACGCCCGCGCCGGAAACGGCACCGAGCGCCGCGTCCACGCTCGGCAGCGCGACGTACGAGATCATCCGCCAGCGATTGCAGGCGCAGGGCACGCTGCTGCGCGAGCGGGTGAATCTGCTCAACGCGCGGCGGCAGGATGTTTTCGGCAACGTCGAGTTCAAGCTCCTGCAATCGGATCGCGTCACCACCGTCCACAACTGCATTCCGCGCGACATGGTGCAGCTCGGGCGCGGGCGCTTCCTGTTCGGCTTCAACGTCCAGTTCGGGCTGAAGAAGGAAATCGCTCTTGAAGACGTCTTCGCCATCTACCATCGCGACGAGGCGGACGGCGCGTTCAAGGAAAGCACGCTGGAGGTGCTGCAACAGAAGCAGTTCCTCACCGACTTCAAGCGCATCTATCAGGTCTATGACCGCGCGGTGTTCAGCAAGTTCTCGCTCATCGAGGGCAACCTTTACATGGTGTTCCAGATTGGCGCGGGCGTGAACGACATCGCGGTCTGCAAGTGGGCGTTTCAAGGCGGGCAACTGCGCTATCTCGACGGGCGCGCGGAGACGGATTTCCGCCGCGTGGGTTTTCCGCCGCAGTATGAATTCCGCTGGCTCACGCCCTCGCGCGAGTCGTTCCGCTATGGCGATCATCCGCACGTCTCGATTGAAGACCGCGTGTTCGTCGAGTGCGTCGGCGGCGACCTGACGATCAAGATCGAGGACAACACGAAGACCGGCGAAGGCATTCACGCCGAGCCGGTGGATGACAAATTCCAGAAAGTCGATGACGCGGAAATTGCCTACGCGCTCATCGGCCATCTCATCCTCCTACGTATCCGGCCTTACAAAGAAACCGCCAGCCGCTACTTCATCTACAACGAGAAGTTGCAGACGGCGCAGCGCGTGGACTCGCTCGGACAGTCGTGCGTGCTGCTGCCGGAGGACCACGGACTGATTTTCCCCGACGGCTATTATCTCGCTACGGGCGAGTTGAAACAGTTCGAGAGCCGCGAACGCGGGATGACCATCGAGCGCGTGGTGAACTCGCCCAATGGCGAGGATACGCTGTTTGTTTTCTACAACTACGAGAGCGGGCAATACGTGCTGATGCCGTACCGGCTGATTCAACAGAAGGTGGAGGAGCGCATCACCTGCCACGGCTTCTCGCTTTTTCCCGACGGGCATCTGCTGCTCTTTCGCGGCGACGACGAGCCGCAGAAACATCACTCGATTCAATTGCGGCAGACGCCGTTCTATCAGCCGGGCCACGAGCCGGCGGGCCAGCGCGACACGTTTCTCTATCAGGTGGGAAACAAGGAAGTGGTGCGCGCGCTGGCCGAGGCGAACGAAGTGCTGACGCTGCTGGGCAAAGAAAATCCTTACGCCGAACTCTACGCCGATCTGGTCAAGCGCAGCGGCGCGATCCTCGACACCTTCCCGTGGTTGACCACGCCCGACGGCTTGCAGATCGACGCCGCGCTCCGGCAGTTGCGCGAAGTCGCGGACAAGGCGGTGGACGAGTTCGACAAGGTGCGCCGCCTCCAGCGCGAGGCCGTGCAGCGCGTGGACGATCTCAAGGCGCGCTGCGAAGAACGCTTCCGCACCGTGCGCCGCGCGAGCTTCAAGACGCTGGATGATTTTGTGCGGAATCTCGCGGCCTTGCGCCAGTTGCGCGGCGAGATCATCACGGTCAAGGAGGTGCGCTACGTCAACGTCGCGCAGCTCGACGAACTGGAGAAGCACGTCACCGCCGAGTCCGACACGCTCTCGAAGGCGTGCGTGAAATTCCTGCTCGAACCGACCGCGCTCGATCTCTATCGCCAGCAGGCCGACGAACAGTTGGCTTCCGTCGAGAAAGTTTCTAAATCCACCGAGGGCAAAAAGATCGAGAAGGCCGCCGCCGACACTGGTGCGGAGTTGGAGATGTTGATCGAGATCGTCAACGGCCTGCAAATCGAGGACGCGACCGAGACCACGCGCATCATTGATGGCATCACGGGGATTTACTCCACGTTGAACCAGGTGAAGGCGGCGGTGAAGAAGCGGCTGCAAAGCCTGATCGCGACCGAGGGCGCGGCGCAGTTCAACGCGCAGATGAAGCTCCTGAGCCAGTCGGCTTCGAGCTATCTCGACCTCTGCGATTCGCCGGCCAAGTGCGAGGAATACGTCAATCGCATCAGCGTGCAGATCGAGGAACTGGAGGGCGCGTTCGCGGACTTCGAGGAATACACCGTGCCGCTCTCCGAGAAGCGCACTTCGATTTACGAAGCGTTCGAGCAGCGCAAGGTCGCACTCATCGAACAGCGCAACCGCAAGGCCGGCGCGCTGATGACGGCGGCGGAGCGCATCCTGAAGGTGATTGCAAACCGCCTCGCGGGTTTTAAGACCGTCGAGGAGATCAACACCTACATGGCCTCGGACCTGATGATCGCGAAGGTGCGCGACACCATCGGGCAACTGCTCGCGCTCGAAGACTCGGTGAAGGCCGACGATCTCCAAGGTCGCTTGAAGAGCGTGCAGCAGGACGCGGTGCGGCAGCTCAAGGACCGGCAGGATTTGTTTGTGGACGGCGGGAACGTCATCCAACTCGGCCGCCACAAGTTCAACGTCAACACGCAGCCGCTCGATCTCACCGTCGTGATGCGCGACGGCGTGCCGAACATTCACCTGACGAGCACGAAGTATTTCGAGGCCATCACGGATGAAGCGTTCCTCGCCACGCGCGCGGTCTGGGATCAGGAAGTGGTGTCCGAGAACGCGCAGGTCTATCGCGGCGAATACCTCGCGCACGGCATTCTCCAGTCGTTGGAGAGCGGCGCAGGCCGGACCATTGATCAAGTGCTCGCGTTGAAGGACGAGGAGTTGCTGGCCTTGGTGCTGGAGTTTGTCTCCTCGCGTTATCACGAGGGCTACACGAAGGGCATTCATGATGTGGACGGCGCGCGCATTCTCCGCGCGCTGTTGCAGACGCACGCGGCACTGCACCTCGCGCGCTATCAGCCCAGCGCGCGCGCGGCGGCGGCGGTGTTCTGGGTGCGCTTCTGTCCGGCGGAAACGCGCACGCTCTGGACGGCCAAGTTGAAAGGCTTCTCTGCGCGCAACAAACTCTTCCCTGGCGACACCGCGCAGCAGACTTACATCGTTGCGCTGCAAAAACTGCTCGGCGCGTTTGCAGAGCAGACGCCACTCTTCCCGCGCGAACTGGCAAATGAAGCGGGCGAATATCTCTTTCACGAACTGGTCAGCGGCGACTCCTTCGTCGTGAGCAAGGAGGGCGATCATCTCGCCACCGCGTTCCGCCAGCATCTCGTGGTGAAGTCGGGCGAGGATGAGTTCAACGAGTCCATGGCTCCGCTCGCGGCGCATCCTGAAAGCCAGTTTGATTTGATCCGCGACTGGGTGCGCGGCTTCCTGCTCGGGCGCAATGGCGCGATGCAATACCTAGAGGAAGTCACCGCGATTCTGTTCTGCGGCGATGACTTGAAGCGTCACGTCGTGCCCGCGGCGACTTCGGAGACGCTCGCCGGGATGAAGGGCGCGCACGGCCTCATTCGCGAGAGCACTTATCAGTTTGATTACCTGGATTTCCGCCGCCGCCTGTTGCCGTTCGAGAAGGAAGTGGTGCCGCGCTTCAACCAGTTTCACGAACTCAAGCAGCAGTTGCTCGAACGCGAACGCAAGCGGCTGCGCCTGCATGAATTCAAACCGCGTGTGCTCGGCTCGTTCGTCCGCAACCAACTCGTCGATCAACTTTATCTCCCGCTGGTGGGCGACAATCTCGCGAAACAAATCGGCGCGGCGGGCGCACTGAAGCGCACGGACCTGATGGGCATGTTGCTGCTGATTTCGCCGCCCGGTTACGGCAAGACCACGCTGCTCGAATACGTCGCGGTTCGTTTGGGCATCATCTTCATCAAGATCAACGGGCCAGCGCTCGGCCACGCCGTGACGTCGCTTGATCCGCAGGAGGCACCGAACGCCGCCGCGCGTGAGGAAGTGCAGAAGCTGAATCTCGCGCTCGAAATGGGGGACAACATCATGCTCTGCGTGGATGACATCCAGCATTGCAGCCCGGAGTTTTTGCAGAAGTTCATTTCGCTCTGCGACGGCCAGCGCAAGATCGAGGGCCAGTGGCGCGGCCAGTCGCGCACGTATGATTTGCGCGGGCGCAAGGTCGTGGTCGTGATGGCCGGCAATCCCTACACCGAGAGCGGTCAGAAGTTCAAAATTCCGGACATGCTCGCGAACCGCGCCGACACCTACAACCTCGGCGACATCATCAGCGGCAGCGCGGACTGGTTTAAGGCGAGCTATCTGGAAAACGCCGTGACCTCGAACGCCGTGCTCGCGCCGCTCGCGAACAAGAGCCAGAAGGACGTGCGCGCGTTCATCCGCGTGGCGGCGGGCGGCTCGCGCGATCAGGAGACGTTCGAGGGCAGTTACTCGCAGCAGGAGGTGGAGGAGATTCTCGCGGTGATGAAGAAGCTCGTGAAGATTCGCGAGGTGCTGCTGCGGGTGAATCAGGAATACATTTACTCCGCCGGCCAGGCCGACGAGTTCCGCACCGAGCCGGCGTTCCGGTTGCAAGGTTCTTACCGCAACATGAACCGGCTCACCGAGAAGGTCGTCCCGATCATGAACGACGCGGAAGTGCAGGCGCTGCTGCTCGACCATTATCAGAACGAGGCGCAGACGCTGACGACGGGCGCGGAGGCGAATCTGCTCAAGCTGCGCGAAATGATCGCCATCCAGACGCCCGAGGAGAAAGCGCGTTGGGAAGAAATCAAACGCACCTTCAAACGCAACCAGCTCTCGCGCGGCGGTGATCAGTCCAACCCAATGGGCCAGGTAGTGACGCAGCTTTCGGCTTTTCAGCAGGGCCTCGAAGGCATCCAGCACGCGCTGGAGAAGCAGTTGCAGCAAGCACCCACGCCAGTGGTGATTGATGTCACTCCACTCGGGAAGAGCTTCGATGCGTTGCGGAGTTCCATTGAGGAGAAGGTTGCCAAAGCACCAAGCGACGGCGGCGACCCGTCGCAAATGCGCAGCCTGATGCACGAGATGGAGATGCTGCACAGCACGCTGGCGACGTTAAAGGATCTCGCGGCGCAACAGCGTGATCATTTGAAGTCGTCGCAGGACTTGCTCCAGACCCGCTCGGAACAAGGCGTGGTGGAGATTCAACTGACACAGGAGATGCTGACCAACGAGCGCGCCTTCCTGGAAAAATTCCACGAAGTCCTCGCCACGGCGGAGCAGAAGCCGGAGGCGGGGAAATGAAACCGCGCATGGACACGAAGAGACACGAATGCGGGAGCGGAGCAGCGGACTGCCTAGTCCGCTGTTAGAAGTATGAACGATCTCGGCTTTCTCCTCCTGTTTGCTGCGATTGCCTTGGGAGCAGCTTGGCTTGTGAACAGCGTCGTTGCGTTATTGAGTGGCGAGCGCCCACGAGACACGTTGAGCGTGTGGCTCGACATGATGCTGGGTGAGTTGAGAGGGCTGGGCGATGGCTTGTCGTTCATTCGCCGACGATGGGTTCGCTGGATGGTCGCCGTGGTGCTCGGAAGTGTGGTCTTTGCAGTTTTGCTTTTTGTGTTCCATGCGTAGCCAAACGATTAACCATGCGCTGCGACTCGCGAGAAACGTCACTTCCTTCGCCAGGCACGTTCACCGGACAAGGCTGTCCGGTGCTCCGATGTCCGGCGCTCCTTTTATTCGTGTTTATCCGTGTCCATTCGTGGTCAACCCCTGAAAGCCTATGAAAAAGTTCATCACCAGAGTGCAGGACGCGCGGCAGAAGGCGGCGCAGGTCGCGAGCGCCATTCAAAGCGCGCCGACGCGGGCTGCGGAACTCCGCGAGGCCGTGCTGGCCACCGCCGGGCAGATGCACCAGATGCGCCGCACGGTGCAGGACGCGGCGCACGGCCTGGTGGCCGACGACGAGGGCAAACTCATCGCGGCGCTGCATGAAATCGACGAGCGTGCGGAGATATTTCGCGCAGCAGGCTACGAACTGGAGAACGTGGAAATGGAACTGGCCGCGCCGCAGCGCCTGATTGTTCACTTGGAGAAGGTGGCGGATGTTTCTTTCTCAACGCTACGTTCGCTGGCCGACGCCAACCGCGATCACCCGACCACTCACGCCCTTCTCTCCGCGTTGCTCAAAGCCGAGGACATATCCGACAAGGTGACGTTGCAACATCTGCAATACCATCAACTGACGATTTACATGGGACCGGTGCCGACGGTTCGCCTCTGCTGGTGCGCGCCGAGCACGTCGGTGCCGCCGCCGATTCCAGCCACTTACGCCGCTCCCGTGGTCACTGCTCCTGCCGCGACCAGCACGCCGGCGGGCAGCAGCTTCGGAACGTTGCTCGGGCAGAGTTCGTTCTTTGAAGCGCGTCCCGCCGCGACGCCGCGCGCGGTCGTCTCACCGACCAGTCCAGAGATCGCGGCGAGTGTATCGCCCGCTGCCCTAGCTCACGCGCCGTCAACTGGTCCGACCTCGACGGCGAAAGAAGATCCTCTGGCGCGCTTCAAGAAGATGCCCGACCTCTCGCGCAAGCACTGAGCCTGTCGCCGTGAAAGCAGTGGATTTAACGCCCAGCTTCCAGGACGTAAGGGCGCGAAGAACACGGTGGCGCGCAAGACGCGTGAGGGTTTCTTGGAGTGCGGTGACTTGTCACCGCCTTTTCATTTGGCGACTTGTCGCCAAATCAGGCCACTCACCGCGACAAGTCGCGGTGGGAAAAGGCGGTGACAAGTCACCGCACTCCAAGTTCGCATCCCTCCAGTGGAGGCCATTATGCAAGACCACGAAGTGAAGGCCGTTCTCTCAGCCAGCCTGCAAGATGGCCAGTTGGATCGGACGGAGCGCGACTCCTTTCGCGCGTGGCTGGAAAAGGCCGCGCCGGACGGCCAGAAGCGCGGCGTGTATCAGAGCATGGCTTTTGATCTGGCGCGCGAGGCATTGGAACGAAACACCGTGCCGATGCACTCCGCGCTGAACTGGCTGGAACGAATCGTCAAACTGCTCACGCCCCTCGACTCCTCCGCGCCCGCCGCATCCATCGCCGAGGCGTGCTTCAGCCCGCAGCATGATTGCGCCAGTCGCATCGTGCGGTTGTTCGAGGGCGCGCGACGCTCGGTGGACGTGTGTGTTTTCACCATCACCGACGACCGCATTACCGAAGCGATCACGCGGGCGCATCGCCGTGGTGTGGCGCTCCGAGTGATTACAGACAACGACAAGTCATACGATGCCGGCTCGGACATTCAACGACTGGAACGCGCGGGCGTGCCGGTTCGGCTAGATGTCACGGCCTTCCACATGCACCACAAGTTCGCGATCTTCGAGGGCGGGCTGCTGCTCAACGGCAGCTACAACTGGACGCGCTCGGCTTCGCTGAACAACGAGGAGAATTTTATTCTGACAAGCGACGCGAAACTGGTGCAGCCGTTTCGCCAGTTGTTCGAGCAGTTGTGGAACGAGTTTGGGAATCCCACGGGCACGACGCAGCCGGGAGTTTGAGACGCAGCAACTTGATCCCGTCCGAAAGCGGCGCTGAAGCGACCGCACTCCAAACGCTGCGCGCGGCACAAGGCTTCGGATGCTGCGCGTCAGCGTTTGGAGTGCGGTCGCTTTAGCGCCGCTTTTCCCCTGCACCCAAAACGACGTTTCGATCCAGGAGTGCCCATATCACGGAGCAGGAATCTCCACATGCTCTGAACTCATGTGCCGGCCCTGCTCATCCTTGATGGCGAAGAAAGCAACCAGCGGAAGAACCTGGGGCATGCTGGCGCCGATGTGGCGGCCCGCGGCGTAGGCGGGCACCGTCTGCCACTCGCGCTTCTGCCAAGGGCCGGAGTTCGTGGTGTAGCAGAAGGAAACTTCCCGAAACGGTCCGCCTTGATCCACCGTGGACGTGAAGGCCGTGCTGGTAAGAATGGGCCGCGAGATACGCACCAGCGGAGGCCCATCGCGCAGCACACTGTCCACAAACGCGTCCACTTCGGGGAACGTCCAGATGTGGCCGTGCGGACGATTCACCGCGACGGAGACATGGCGGTATTTTTCCGGCACGAGGCGATAGGACTTCTGGTAGCTGTCCAGGGGGTAGGCGAAATCTGTGGTGCCGTTGACGAAGAGAATCGGGCGGCGCACCTGGCCGAGATACTCGCTCGGGTCAAATAGCTTGAGCCAGAGCGTGCGGGCGTCCGGCGTCAGGCGCGCGAGGGAATTACTTTTCCAAGTGCTGTTCTCGCCGAGGAAGCCGCAGCCGTACACCGGCACCGCGACCTGAAAGCGCGGATCAATTCCGGCCACGATGCACGTCAGGTAGCCGCCCCAACTGATGCCGGTGAGGCCGATGCGATCCGAGTCCACTTCCGGCAACGAACGCAGCAGCGAATGCGCCCGCACCACGGCTGCGACGGCGTGGTAGCTCCACATTTCACGCGCCTCCGCCGTGGTGAAGTCACGAAACTTCACCGCGTCCGATTGATCCGGGCCGCCCTCGGGCAGGCGTCCGTTCGGCCCGTTACCGGCCAGGTCCATCGCGATGGCGATGTAGCCGCGCTGCGCCCAATGTTCGGCCCACGCCTTAAACGCTTTCCCGCCGCCGCCATGCACCAGCACCATCGCCGGAAGTTTTTTGTGCGTTGGTTCAGCAGGCCGTCCGAGATAGGCGAAGACGCGCGTGGCCTTTCCGTTCAGCAGCTCGCCTTCGTAATAGAGTTCCTGCACCAGTCCATTGGTCACGCCCCAAGTGACGGCAGGTGTTTTGGACAGCGCGCCCATGTCCCACAGCCCGGCAGTCGGCGGCAGCGGTGCGGTCATGCATCCCGACAGCAAGGCGAGGAGGCAAACCAGCGTCAGCGCGGGCCAGACGCGGACGCGACGTGCGAGTGAATCAGGGGCTGAAGAACGAATGAATGGATTGCTGGGGCGTGACATGGGCAGACGATCTTTATCCGCCCGGGCCGCGTCAATGGGCTTCAACTTCCTGCCGCAGTGAGAGCCTGACTAAAAAGTCGCCGGAGGGCGAAGCCACCGACCCGTCGCGGAACGGGACGCCCCGCGCGCCGCCGCGCCTAGCCTCCGCGCTCAATCCTCCGGCAGGGGGCGGTCCTTCGTCTCGGGCAGGAAGGGCAACACGACGAGGCCGAAGAGGTAAATCGCGCTTAGCCAGCAGGCGGCTTCGCGGAATGCGCCGAGCTTGGCGTCGGCCTTGGCGATGGCGTCCGCCGTGAGCGGCAGCGCAGCCACGGCCTTGTCGCCGAGCGCCTGTTGCAGCACGCCGAGCGTGAACGGGCCGGTCGCCGCAATGAAGCGTCCGACGTTGTAGCAGAAGCTCGTGCCGGTGCTGCGCAGGCGCGTGGGGAAAAGTTCCGGCAGATAAATCGCGAAGCCCGCGAACAGCCCGAGCTGGAAGAAGCCCATGACCGCGCTCATCCACAGGTCGCCCTTGCTCTTGAAGTTCAGGAAGAAAAACATCGTGGCGAGGAAGGCCATGACGAAGCCGACGGCGAAGGCTTTCTTGCGCCCGAAGCGATGGGCGAACTTGCTGAAACAGATCATGCCCACGAACGCGCCGATGTTCTGCACGATGAGGTTCATGGACATCCACCAGCCCTTGGCCGCGCCCAACGCCTGGTCGGTGAGTCCCTCGGCGCGGAGCGCTTTGTCGAGCGCAGGGCCGACGAGTTCGGGGCTGAAGAAGCCGACGCCCCACAGGCCGACGACGCCGGCGACGCAAAGAAGCATGCCGAGCACCGCTGGTTTGCGCCAGCGTCCGACCCCCAGCAGGTCGCCGTACGAACCCATTTTCTTGCCGCCGACCGCGCGGCTGGCCGCGCGCGCCTGCACCCATTTCTCCGGCTCCTTGAGCCGCAGCATGATGAAGATGCAAAGGAACGCCGGGGCCGCGCCGATCCAGAAAAGATATTTCCACGAGACGAGCGGCGAGACGCCGGAGACGGCCATGCTGAACAAACCGGCGGTCACGTTGCCCACGGCGGAGAGCGCCTGCAACATGCCGAGCGCCTTGGGCCGCGCCTTTTCCGGGAGCGCATCCGCGACCAGCGCCACGGCCAGTCCGAAGACGCCGCCCACGCCGAGTCCGGTGATGAAACGGTAAATCGCAAAGTCCGTGAAGTTCCGCGAGAAGGCGCTGAGTCCGGTGCATATCGAGTAGAGCAGCACCGTCATGGCCAGGGTGCGCGCGCGCCCGATGCGGTCGCCGATGGAGCCGAAGATGAGTCCGCCCGTGGCCCAGCCCGCGACAAAGATCGCGGTCGCGTACCCGCCGTATTTTTTGACCATCGAAGGATCGGCGTCCGGGCCGAGCAGGGTCGAGATGGCGTTGTTGCGCGCGAGGATGAACAACTGTTGATCCAGGCAGTCGAACATCCACGCGAGCGAGGCCACGATGAAGACGAACCAGTGGTAGCCGTTGAGCAGCTTCCACCACGGTTGTTCCGCGCCAGAGGCAGAGGGCGTTTCCTGTTTTGTCATGGTGTGCGGCGTGAGTACACGGGTTCGCCGGATGAGCCAAGCAGTTTGTCCGGGTTGGCTGTAACGCGGGTGCATCCGAAGGGCGTGTTGCCCAAAAGAACCGGGGCGGCGGACAGCCAGGTCCGCCGTGGTGGCTCTCCAAGAATTCAGGCCGAAATCATCGGGTCGAGAAACAGCGGACAAGGCTGTCCGCTGCTCCGGCGATTTGGGCAACACGCCCCGAACACCGTTCTTGGTCGGGCGTCGTCGCTCCGCGCGCGCCGGGGTGAGGCTTCAGCAAGTTCTGCAACCTTCTCCGCTGCCAGGCCCGGCGCGCGCGGAGCGACGCGCCCGACCACGCCCATGATTTTAAGAACAGCGTCGGATGCACCCCTGTAACGCGGGCGGAGCTGCCGCCGCGCGACCACTCCGCCTCCGGATCCTAAAGCGCTCCGCCTCAGGCGCGGATCACGACGGAGGGCTGCGGCACGCCGGAGGAATCGAGCGCGTAGGCGTAGGCCTCTTTCATCTGCACGTTGCCGCTGTCCGTATAAACGAACAGGCGCCGCCCGTTGGTGCGCGTTTTCACGATGCCGTAGGCCGTGCGGCTGAAGCCGAAGAATTCGCCGCGCTCCTTCTGCGCCTTCGTCTTCGGATGCGCCAGCTTGGACCAGCCTTCCACGTTGAAGAAGGCGACCAGTTCGGTGACGAAGATGAGCGGCTCGGGCACGCGCGACCATTTGCCCAGCGCGCCCAGGAGCGTGGCCCGGGGGTGGATGTATTCCTTCTGCGCGCTTTCATCACCGCTGGAGACAATGCTGACCACCGGCGCGACGGCCTGAAACATGGCCCCGGAAAAATCGGCGGAGCCGTGATGGGGCACCTTGAAGACCTCGGACTTGAGATTGAGCCGCCCGGCGTTGTGTTCGCGGGTCAGGAACCGGCTGGCCTCGTCATTCAAGTCGCCGGTGAAAAGATAACTGAAGCCGCCATAGACCACCCGGAAGACCACCGAATGCCCGTTGATGGTGTGGGACGCGGAGTGTCCCTTGAAATCCTCCTCGCCGAGGCTCACCGATTCATGGCCGACGCGCGGGCCACGGGGCGGATCGCCCAGGAACCGCAGCGCGTCCTTGGTCCCCACCTTCGTCACCAGCGGCCCGAGGACTTCGATGCGCAGATCGCCCTGATTGAAGAACGAGAAGGCGTCGTCATCACCAAACTTCAACCGGCGGAACTCAACCTTGGCGCGCTGGTCATACTCTTTGAGCGCGGCCTTCCAGGCCTTGAAGGGCACGTTCATCTCCGCGTCCGGCACCTTCAACAAATCCGTCTCCAGCCCGGTGACGTAGGTTTTTCCGTTTGCCAATTTCTTCGTGGTCCCGAGCAGCTCCACGTCCGGCACGTTCTTGCCGTTCCGCGTGCTGGGCCGTTTCACGAGGCCGTTGTGGTAATACCGCTTCGGCTGGATGAAGAGCCGCTTGCGGGCCGTGGGATTGGTTTCGGATTTCAAAATCTCCGGCAGCCCGGCGTAGTGATCCGCGTCCCCGTGCGTGACCAGGATGCAGTCCACCTCCTTCGGATGCGCCGCGCTGGTGCCGCGAAACCGTCCGGCCAGATAGCGCGCGAACATCTGGTTGTCGCCGCCGTCCACGAGAATGATTTTGCCGTCCGGCGCCTCGATCACCGCGCCGTCGCCCTGCTGCACGTCCACGCAGTTCACCTTGAGGACGTCGTTCTGGTGGCGGGGCCGCACGAGGTCGGCGGTCTTGAGTCCGGAAGATTTTTTCGGTTCGATGAACCCCGTCTCCTTCACCGGCAGGATGCTGCCATCGGGCTGCTCGTGGAAATAAACGGTTTCAATTTCCAGGCTCGTCGAGGTCTGCTTGGTCACGGTGACTTCATCGCCCCAGGCGAGGGCGCGCAGAAATTTCTTCCGCCCCGCCTCGGCCCACACGTCGGCCAGGTCCACGTTGATCACACATTGGGTTCTCATGTCATTCCTTGTCTTGTTTGGTTGGCGGGCAACAGGTGGCGGCTGGTCTTTCCCCGGAGAGGCTGCCCATGGCTCTCCGAAAAAAATGACCGGGGCCGGAGCGGACCGGAACGCGCGGTCGCGCGCGCAACGATGCGGTCACAAACTTTTTCCACTCGAGTCCGGGTGGCCATGAAATCCTGCGCTGCTGGTTTCTGATGAACCCTGGCCAGCGGGCCGCAAAACGCAAGCCCAAGGTCGGGCGGTAATGTTGCCCGGGGGCAACCTGGCACCGCGCAACGTCCTGGCGCGCGGGCGCGAGATTCAGTTCAACGGCATTCCACGCCGGATGTAAGTCGGCATGTCCAGGTCCTGACCCTGCACGACCGTCGGTTCGCTTTTCTCAAAGCGGCCCTTGGAAACAATGTCCAGCGGCAGTTGTCCCTGCTTCAGCTTCGACAACTTGCGTTTTCCGCGCGCGCCGTTCTGCATGAGCTTGTCCGTGGCCTCCTGCGTCGTGGGCGGCGCGGGCGCGACGATGCGCGAAGGCGACCGCTCGGCGGACGGCGTGGCATCAACAAGCTGCCGGTCATACTCCGTGGGCGTGGCGTCGGTGCTGGGCTGATCCGGCGGACGCCGCGACGCCACGAGCGTGATGGAAATTTTCCCCGCGAAACTTTCCTCGATGGCCGCGCCCATGATGATTTGCGCGCCTTCGCACTGCCGGCTCAACTGCTCCATCATGCGGTTCACTTCCGCCATCGTCAGGTCCGGCCCGCCTACGATGCTGATGAGCACCGAGGCCGCCTCGGTGAGCGCCGCGCCACCGTCGAGCAGTGGGTGCTTGAGCAATTTCTCCACGACTTCGCGCGCGCGGTTCTCATCGCACGCCTCGGCGAGCGCGAGGCAGTTTTCAGAATGCTTGCCGCGCGTGACCGAGCAGAGGTCGGCAAAGTCCACGTTGATCAAACCGGGCCGCATCAACATGCGCCAGATGCCGCGCACCCCCTGCGCGAGCAACTCGTGCGTCATGGCAAACGTCTCGACCATGCTGGTCTTCTCGTCGATGAGTTGGAAAAGCTTCTGGTTCGGCAGGCAAATCACGCCGTCCGCCGCCAACTTCATTTCGTGCAAACCTAGATTCGCCTGACGAATGCGCCGGCTGCCTTCCCACTCGAAAGGGAGCACGAGCAAACCAAGCACGAGCGCGCCGCACTCTTTGGCAATGCGCGCCACCACGGGCGATGCACCTGTGCCTGTGCCGCCGCCCATGCCGGCGGCGATGAAGACGACGTCCGCCCCATCGCAAAGCGCCTTGAGTTTCGCGGCGTCTTCCTCCGCCGCCGCACGTCCGCGTTCCGGATCGCCGCCTGCGCCCATGCCGCGCGTGAGTTTCTCGCCGAGCACGAGTTTCGTCGGCACGTTCAACGTCCCAAGCGCCGCCGCATCCGTGTTGAGCGCGATGAACTCGACGCCCTCGAACGGCGACTGCGCGATGTGGTTGACCGCATTGCCGCCGCCGCCGCCCACGCCAAAAACTTTGATGCGGAACTGGCGTGCGGGATTTCCGCCCGGTGTTGTTTCGTTCGGTGTCATGGTGCGCCGCGTCGGAAAAATTCCGTGAGGGTCTGCTTGATGGTGGAAAGCCCCAGTCCGCCCGATTTTTTCTTCTGCTGAAAGCTGCCGTACTTCACCAGGCCGATGGCCGTGGCGAACTCCGCGTGGTCGAGCGCGGACTTGATGCCGCTGATGGAATTCGTGCGCCCGAGCGTGGTCGGCAGTTGCAGCACGTTCTCCGAGAGCTTGTGAATGCCGGGAATGTTCGAGCCGCCGCCGCAGAGCAGCACGCCGCAGCGCAGGTGATCGAGCAGGCCCTGCGCGTTCAACTCCTGCTCGATGAGCTGGAAAATTTCCTCCACTCGAGCGGACATGATGCGACGCAGGTGTTCGAGGTTGATGGTGCGTTCCGGCAGGCCGTTCTCATTCGGCAAGGTGACGCTCCGGCCCTTCACGCTGTCTTCGATGAACGCACCGCCGTATTCGATCTTCAACTGCTCGGCGCGGCCCAGCGGCACTTTCAGGCCGTAAGCCAGATCGTTGGAAACGTGATCGCCGCCCACCGCGAGCACGCCGGTATGCTTGATGATGCCGCCGCCATAAACGACGTACTCCGTCGTGCCGCCGCCCATGTCCACGACGAGCGCGCCGAGTTCCTTCTGCTCCGGCGTGAGCAGCGCGAGCGCGGAGGCGAGGCCGTTGAAGACAATCGCCTCGACCTCCAACTGCAAACCTTTCACCGCGCGGATGGGATTCTGCAGGCGGTTGAAACCGCCGTGAACGACGTGCATGTCTACCTCGACGCGCGCGCCCAACATGCCGACTGGATCGGCGATGCCCGCCTGGCCATCCACGAGAAAATGCTGGCGGATGGCGTGCAAGACGGCGTTCTCCGCCGGCAGGTTGATCGCCTTCGCGTTCTTGGTCACGTCCTCGACATCCTGTGGCGTGATCTCGCGATCCGCCGAGACGACCGGATGCACGCCGCGATTGTTGAAGCCGCGAATGTGTCCGCCGGTCACGCCGAGATAGACGCTGCGGATTTCCACGTCGGCCATCTGCTCGGCCTCGACGACGGCGTTGCGGATGTCCTCGCCCGCAAGCGCGACATCGACGATCTCGCCTTTGCGCACGCCGCGTGAACGCGCCTGGCCCACGCCCACGATGTTCAGCGCGCCCTGCGCACCGACCTCGCCCACCACGGCGCAAACCTTCGAGGTGCCGACTTCCAGACCAACAATGATGGATGAAGGGTCAAACATTTTTCTTTTTGTAAGGAGAGGGTTTCTTCGGCTTCGGCGCAGTCGGCGGAACCGCGACGGCTTCGAGCCAGCGCAGCGGAATGTTCTCACCGACCGACAAATCCAGCGACGCAATCTGCCGCGACTGCTCCTGCCCCTTCGTGTGCACGAGGTACCAGCGGTTCAACTGCTTCTCAAAGTCCGTGGTGCGAAACGTAATTTCATTCTGCTGCGCCGTGACGACCAGCAACACATCCGGCGCGCTCACATCCACGCGCGCCACATCCACCAGCGGAGCCATCGAAGACTGCTCGAAGGCCACCAGGAAGCGCAGCGCCGCGCGCACTTGTGGTGAATCAATGACGCGACCGGCGCGCAACTCATTGACGCTGAGACCAACGATGGCCGGGTAGTGCTCGCCCGGCTGTGGCGGGGCGGAACGTTGAAACAATTCCAGCGGCAGCATCGCCACGCCGTTGGCATCCACGAGGTAGTTCTGCATCTGCGCGATGGGCACGCGCTCCGCGACGCGGATTTTCAACGTGTGCGGCAGCACGCGTTCGACGGCGACCTGATGAATGGCCGGCACCAGTTCGATGTCGCGTTTCACTCGCGTGAGATCGAGCGCGAAGAGATTTTGTCCCGGCTTCACGCCCGCCCAGCGGCGCAGTTGTTCGGGGGCGATGACGCCGTCGGTGGTCAAATCAACTTCTTTCAGCGCAAACGCCTTGTTCTCGTAGATGAAGCGGTTCATCGACCAGTCGCCAAGGCGCCACATGAAGTAGATGGCGAAGAGGGTGCCGAGCGAAAGGCCCGCCGCGAGGGTGGCGACGCGCACGCGATGCCGCGTAGCCTGCCGCCGCGCGACTTTCACATCGAGGACATGGCGTCTTTCAAACGCCCGGTTCTTTCTTTTGAAAAACCGCATCAGTTCTTCCCTTTCAATTTTCGTAGTGGGGCAGCCGTCCCGGCTGCCACCAGTCCAACAGCCGTCTCGGCTGTCGTTGCTTTGTCTCGCCGGTTGTTCGACAGGCGGGACGCCCGTCGGACAAATGGCAGGCGAGACGCCTGCCCCACTACCGCTTCTGGCTGTGCGTTACACCGTCTTCACCAAGCCGCCCCGCCGGTTGAGCGCCAGCCCGACCATGCGTTGACAGAGCGCCTCGTAATTCATTCCTGCGGCCGCGGCCGCTTTCGGCAGCAAACTCGTTTCCGTCATGCCCGGCAGCGTGTTCACTTCGAGCACCACCGGATCGCCGTTCGCGCGCACCATCACGTCCACGCGCGAATAATCACGTCCGCCAATCGCTTGAAACGCGCCGAGCGCGGCAGTCTGGATGCGAGCGGTTGTCGCATAATCAAACGCCGCCGGGCAAAAAGATTCCGTCGCGCCGGGCGTATATTTGTTGCGGTAATCAAAGTTGCCCTGCTTCACGCACACCTCGACCACGGGCAATGCCGCGCCGCCGAGAATGCCTACCGTCGTCTCACGGCCTTCGATTTTTTCTTCCACCAGCAACTGCGTGTCATAGCGCAGCGCCTCGCGCAGCGCGCCCGACCAGTCCGCGACGCGCTCCACGAATTGCAGCCCCACGCTCGATCCTTGGCGCACCGGTTTCACCACCACCGGCGGTTGCCACCCGCGCGGCCACGGCGTCTCCGCCGAATCCACGACGACGAATTTCGCCGTCGGCACGCCACGCTCGACACAGCGTTGCTTGGTCAAAACTTTGTCGAAGGCCAGGCGGCTCGCCTCCGCGTCGCAGCCCGTGTAGGGCACGCCGAGTTGATCCAATTGCCGCTGCACCGTGCCGTCCTCGCCATAGGTTCCGTGCAGCGCGAGAAACACGACCTCCGTGCCGACGGGCAAAACCCAGTCCGGCGTCTTTGGGTCCAGTTCGTGAACGGTGTGGCCGAACGTGCGGAGCGCGCGCGCCACCGCCGCACCCGTGCGCAGCGAAACTTCGCGCTCGGCGCTCGGGCCTCCGAGCATGACGGTGAGGGTGAGGGGCGAAACAGTCACTGAACACCCCCGGTGCAAATTCCAAAACCCAAAGTCCAAAGCCCAAACAAATTCCAAGCTCCAAACACCAAACTTGCCATGCGCCGCCTATCGGATGAGAGGCTTTGTCCTCCGCCATGCCTCAAGCCCGGAGGGCTTGAATATGAATAGCCCCCGGTGAAACCGGGGGTAAAGACGTTCAAGCAGGCCGACCCCGAAGGGGTCGCACGGCGAGTCCAACGAACACCGTCCAGTTCAACCCCATCCGGGGTTGCGTCCCAATCACAGGATTGATCCCCGGGTTCGCTCGTGCCTCGCCACCCGGGGCCATTCACATTCAAGCCCTCCGGGCTTGGCGCGACGTTCTTCTGGCCCGCATAAAAATCAGCCACCGTCACCGCCGAACTCAAAATTGGAATTTGGAGTTTGGAATTTGTTTGGGATTTGGCTTCTGAATTTTGGTGTTTCATTTTCCCTCCCCCAAAATCTCCACCTCCGTCTCCAACTCGATCCCCCGCTTCGCCTTCGCCGTCTGCTTGATGAAATCGATCAACTCCAACACATCCTTCGCCGTCGCGTTCCCCTCGTTGACGATGAAATTTCCATGCACGGTCGAAACCATCGCGCCGCCGCGCTTCGTGCCTTTCAGTCCAAGTTCATCAATCAGTTTTCCCGCCGGAACCGTCTTGGGATTTTTGAAAATGCAGCCCGCGCTCGGCTGGGCCGGCTGCGTCTCCCAGCGCTTCGCGTTGTATTGGTTCGCACGCTCCTGGATCACTTCCTTCGACGACGGCGTGCCGCGCAAGACCGCGCCCAGCGCGATGTGCGTCTTGAACAGCGGGCAGCCGCGATACTCGACATTCACCTCACTGGCCTTGCGCTCGTGCGCCACGCCGCTGAAATCCATGAAGCGAATCTGCTCCACGACCTCGAACATCCACGCACCCATCGCGCCCGCATTCATGCGCAACGCGCCACCCACGCTGCCGGGAATGCCTTCAAGAAATTCCAAACCAGCCAGTCCCGCACGCCGCGCCTCGACGCTCACCGTCTTCAGCTTCGCGCCCGCGCCGCAGTGCATGTGCTCACCCACAATCTGCACGCGTGCAAAAGTTTCGTGCGCCAGCGAAATGACCACGCCACGAATGCCCCCGTCGCGGATGAGCAAGTTGGAGCCACGCCCGAGAATGGTGAACGGCAGCTTCAAGGCACCGCACAGCTTCAACACCGCCGCCAGATCGCTCTCGCTCACCGGCTCCACAAAAAAGTCTGCCTGACCGCCGACGCGCAAAGTCGTGCGCTTGGCCAGCGGCTCGTCCTGCCGCACTGCGGTCTCTGCGGAAACGGCGGCGCGGAGTTGGGTGAAAATCTCGGAGCGCCGAGCATCGCTCGGCCGGTTTTCAGAAGGTGAAGTGCATGAGTTCATGGTCATCAACTCGCGACGCAGAGCGTGGCACGCTCGCGTAGTGGGGCGGCCGTCCCGGCTGCCATCCGTCCTTTGGCCGTCCCGGCTGAAGAACCACCAGGCGAGACGCCCAGTGGACGCGCGGCAGCCGGGACGGCCTCCCCACTACGCGCTCCGTTTCTCAGTTGGTCGGCCAGTTCGTGCGCGGCCTTCGTGATGTCGCCCGCGCCCAGAAACAAAATCAAATCACCCGGCTGCATCAGAGCGCGCACCGCCGGCACCACGTCCTTCAAGGCAGGCACGTAATGCAGCCAGCCGTCAACGTGCCCGTGCCGCTGGCGGCACGTTGCGCGCATCTCTTCGGCGAGCGCCGCGCTGTTCGCGCCGGGAATCTCAGCCTCGCTCGCCGCGTACACTTCGGTCAGCAGCAGCTTATCCGCGTCACCAAATGCCGCCGCAAAGTCCTGCATCAAATGCTTCGTGCGCGTGTAGCGATGCGGCTGAAACACCACAACCAGGCGACCTGGATTGGTGTCCTTGAAAGCACGCAGCACGGCGAGGACTTCGGTCGGATGATGCCCGTAGTCATCGACCACGCGCACCGTTGCGTCAGCAAACAACTCCTGCTGCCGCCGCGCCGCGCCCGCGAAATCCGCAATGGCCTCGCGAATGGCCGAAGGCTGATGGCCGAGTTGATGAAGCAGCGCGATGACGGCGGCAGCGTTGGAAATATTTTTCTCGCCAAGCAGGCAGATGGAGAAGTCGCCGAGATTCACGCCGCGATGACAGACAGTGAAGCGGGTTACAGGTTGAAGGTTGAAGGTTGAAGATTCTCCGACCTTGGACTTTGGACTTTGGACCTTGGACTCAAACCGATAATCCGCAGATGCGCTGAACCCGTAAGACACCGCCCTGCAGCGCCCGCGCATCATCTCCGCCACGCGTGCATCGTCAGCGCAGAAGATGACCTGGCCACGCGTGTTCGCCACGAACTGCTCGAACTCGCGACAGACCGCATCCATGCCGGAGAAATGATCGAGGTGCTCGTCATCCACGTTCAGGACGATGGCGTGCTCGGGATGGAACTCACGCAACGTGCCATCACTCTCGTCGGCTTCGATGACGAACCACGGCGTAGTAGCCGCGGCTGTGAAGCCGTGGCCATCTCCACCTTTATCAGCCGCGCTCTCACGAGACGCGGCTACGGACGCCAGCCGCGCGTGCGCGGCCAACTGCGGCACGATGGCTCCGATGGCGTAACTAGGCTGCGCGCCGAGTTTCTCCATGGCGTAAGTCAGCAGCGCGGAAGTCGTCGTCTTGCCGTGCATGCCCGCCACGCAGAGGCCGCGCTGCTCATTCACGAACGCGGCGAGCAGAAGGGCGCGGCGCATGATGGGCAGGTTCAGTTCTCGCGCCGCTTGCAGTTCAGGATTGTCGGCACGAGCGGCGGGCGTGTGAACGACAAGCACGGGTTTTGCCAGGCGCAGATTTTTTCCATCGTGGCCAAGGTGAATCTCCGCGCCGCGCGCACGCAACTGGCGAATCTCCGCGTTCTCCACCAAATCCGATCCCACCACGCGATGGCCCCCGTCGAGGAGCAGATGTGCGAGTCCGCTCACGCCGCAGCCGCCGATGCCCACGAGATAAACCGCGGAGCCACGGCCCGCGCTTTTCAGGAGCGTGCTGACTTGATGGGGTGAAAGCGTGCTCACGAAATGATTCGCGGCTGGAGGAAGACCGCTTCGGCGGGTTGGTGAACGGGCGAAGAACTCGGGCCGTCTTTCGAGTTTGAGCTTCCCGGCGGGACGCCGGGGGCACGCGGCGAGGCACCGTTCGTTGCACCGGGAATTTTTTTCAGCACCGCCTCGGCGATGTCGCGCGCGGCGTTCGGGCGGTGCCAGTCGGCGAGCGCGGTGGCCAGACGGCGGCGCTCGGCGACGCTGGTCATCAACTCCACGACCATGTGCGTGAAGTTCTCGGGGTTCGCGCGCTCTTCGCTGACGAGGCGGGCCGCGCCGGTTTCGACGAAGGCGCGCGCGTTGTGAAACTGGTGATTGTCCGTGGCCGCCGGAAACGGAATGAGAATGGCCGGCAGACGTAGCGCGGCAAATTCCGCGAGCGACGACGCGCCGCTGCGGCTCACGGCCACGGTCGCGGCGTTCAACGCGAGTTCCATTTCCGTGAGGAACGGACGCACCACCGCCACGGCCCCCGCGTCGCGATACGCGGCGGAAACTTTTTCCGCATCGCGCGCGCCGGTGAGATGGAGGAATTGCACCTCGGGCATTTCACGCCGCCACGCCCCGAGGCAGCGCATGACAAGCTGGTTGATGCCACTCGCGCCCTGGCTGCCGCCCATGATGAGCAGCGTATCGCGCTGCGGTTGTAATCCGAGCGCCACACGCGCGGCCTCGGTGTCCTCGCGCGTGAACTGCGGGCGCACCGGCGTGCCGGTTGGGAGAATGTCCTTCGTCCGCAAGCGCGCGGCGCAAGTCGGAAAGCCGACGAACGCCTGCGACACAAACCACGAGAGAAATTTATTCGCGCGCCCCGGCACGGTGTTCGACTCGTGCAGGAACGTGGCGGCGCGGAGCTTTTTCCCGGCGAGCACCGGCGGCGCGCTGGTGAATCCGCCCATCGCCAGCACCGCGCTCGGTGGGCGCGCGGCGAAGACGCGTCGCGCTTCCCGATACGACGCGCGAAAACCTTTGAAGAAACCGGCGAAGTTGCCGCGCACCAAACCCACGGCGGGCAGCGTGACAATCTGCATCCCGCTCGTGGCGCGCACGGCCTGCTGATCCACTTCCTTCGGCGAGATGATCAGCATCACGTCGCAGCCGCGCTGCAAAAGTTCTTCGCCCACGGCCAGGCCGGGGAAGAGATGACCGCCCGTGCCGCCACACGCGATGGCGACCAGCGGAGTTGATGACGTGGTGGGCATCAAGAAACGCGCGTCGAGGAAACTTCGCGGGGGTTGAAAGGATTCAAAGCGCGCGTGCGGCGCACCGGCTCGTGCGCGTGCCGCGCCACGCTCAAGATCAGGCCGACGCCGATCATCGTCATCACGAGACTGGAGCCGCCGTAGCTCACGAAGGGCAGCGGCAGACCTTTGTTCGGCAGCACCATCGTGACCACGCCGATGTTGATGAACGCCTGGAGCGAGATGAGCACGGTGATCCCGAGCGCGAGCATCATGCCAAAACGATCACTCGCGTGCGCGGCGATGTAAGTTCCCGACAGTGCAATGCCGAGGAACGCCAGCACCACGCCCATTGTGGCCACGAGTCCGAGTTCTTCGCCGACGATGGAGAGAATGAAGTCCGTGTGGTTCTCCGGCACGTAGCCGTATTTCTGCCGGCCATCGCCGAGGCCGACGCCGAAGAGACCGCCCGAGCCGAGCGCGATTTTCGCCTGATGCTGCTGGTAAGCTTTGCCCATCAGATGCTTCTCGGGACTGAAGAAAGCCTCCATACGGCTGGAGCGCACTTTGTTATTCATCACCGAGAAGCCGAACAGAAGCAGACCGAGCACGACCACGGGCGCAATCAGCCACACGCGCGACCCAGCCACGAAGAGCAGGATGAAACTCACCGCCGCGAGCAACGCCGTGGTGCCATAGTCCGGCTCCAGAAAGATCAGTCCGATGACGAGGGCGATGATCGCGCCGGGCCAGAGGAGTCCCTTGATAATCGCGGGCTTCCAGAGCAGCGGCATGTGGCGGCCGAAGCGTTCGACGTAGGCGGCGAGCACGATGATGAGCGTGAGCTTGGCCAGTTCGGACGGTTGAAACATCATGAAATGAAAATTCAACCAGCGCCGCGCGCCGCCGCGACTGACGCCGATGCCCGGCACCACCACCGCGATGAGCAGCCACACCGTGAGTCCGAGGATGGCCCACGGGATGCGCCCATGCTTAAGGCGGCGGTAATCGAAGAACGCGACCGCGCCGCAGGCGACGATGCCCAGCGCCTCCCAGAGCATCTGCTGGTTGAAGTAGCGCGCACCGGCGGGCGCGCTGCACAGCATGACCGCGCCGAGCGCGAGCAGCGCCGCCACGCAGAACACGAAGACTGTGGTCGCCAGTTTCACGAGCTAGTTCATCCGGTCCAAAGTCGAACGCCGGGGTGAGGTGCCCCGGCGTTCGCGCCATTTATTGAGCGGGAGGCACCGCGCCCGCCGGAGGCGCAGCCTTCGGCGGCAGCTTCAACTTCTGCCCGACTTTGATTTGCGTCGTGGGCAGGTTGTTGAGCCGTTGCAATTCCTTCACGGTCGTTCCGTTTTTCTGGGCGATGCTGCCGAGCACGTCACCGGATTTCACGGTGTAGGTATCGGCGGCTTCTGCGGTTGTCGCGGTGCCATTGGCGGCGGGCGCGACGGTCTTCGCGGGAATCTTTACCACGTCGCCAATCTTCAACTTCGTCGGCACGAGATTCGGGTTCGCATCGACAATGGCCTTCAAGCTCACGCCGTACCTCAGAGCCAGCGTCGAGAAACTCTCGCCTTTGGCAATCTTGTGTTCGGCGAGCGCACCCGCGTCCGCAGGCGGGACGATCGGAGGCGTAACGGGCGGCTGAACCGGCGGAATGCCTCCGACCACATTCACAGGCGTGACCGGCGGCGGGCTGGTCGTCACAACGTCCGAGCCGAACGGCGGCGGCGTCAGGTCATTCGTCATTGGCGGCGGCGTGTCGGCGGTTTCGGCGGGCTTGTCCTCGCGCTTGCAGCCGAGAATGAGCAGGCCGCCGAGCACCACAACGTGGACGGCGAGAATGCCGAACACGGCGATGCGGACGTGCGACTTGCGCCGGGCCTGCGATTCAAACGAGCCTTGCGGCACTAACGGACTGGGTTCATTCATTTTTTTCTTCGGCGCTCCCGGAGGAGCGTCCTTTCTGAGGTTGAGTTTTTTTCTATTTTTGTTCCGGCGTTTTCCCTCAAAAAACGCCGGGCCAAATTCTTCAATGGGTCAAAGCGAGTGGGGCGGCCGTCCCGGCTGCCATCAGTCCGACGCGCGTCCCGCGGGTCGGATCGACAGGCGAGACGCCTGTCGGACGAAAAGCAGGCGGGACGCCCGCGCCACTATGCTGGGTTGTCATCCGCACGGAATTTCGGAGTCGCTCCACGGCTTCACGGAACACTTCTCCCCGGTGCTGGTAATTTCGAAATTGATCGAAGCTCGAACACGCCGGCGACAGCAAAACCACATCGCCGGGAACCGCCTCCTGCACCGCTGACGCGAATGCTTCTAGTAAACCGGGCGCGGTGCTGCAAGGAGTAAACTGGCCCCACGCCGCGTGAATTTTTTTTGCCGTTTCGCCAAACAAAAATGCGGCCTTCACGCGCCGCGAAAGCACCGGACCCAGCTCTTGATAATCGAAGCCCTTGTCCTTGCCGCCGGCGAGCAGCCAGACGTTCGGCTCGCGCGGATTCTCGCCCTCGGGCATCGCTTCAAGCGCCTTTGCGACCGCGTCCACATTGGTCGCTTTCGAGTCGTTGATGAATTTCACGCCCTTGACCTCCGCGACAAATTCGCAGCGGTGCGGCGCAGGTTTGTAGCTCTGGATCGCGCTGACCACGCCTTCGAGCGGGATGTGCAGCGCGCGACCGATGGCGAGCGTGGCCATGATGTTCTCCGCGTTGTGTGGGCCGTGGAGGAGCACGTCTTCCATATTGAGCAGCGGCCCGGTCCAACCCTCGACGCGGCTAATGATCAAAGTGCGGTCGAGATAAATGTCCGCCGTCTGATCCGTGGCGCTGAAGGTGACGAGCCGCGACGGAATCCGCACGCCAAGTTTTTTCAGATAGGCCAGCGCCTCGCTCTGGATGATCGCGCAGTCGAACGCTTCCTGGTTTTCAAACAGCCGCGCCTTCGCGCGCACGTAATCATCCATGCTCGCGTAACGGTCGAGGTGGTCGGGCGTGAGATTCATCAGCACCGCGACGGCGGGCCGGAACATCTGAATTGTCTCCAGTTGAAACGAGCTGATTTCGAGCGTGACGTAATCCAGCGCGCGCGTCTCGTCAGCAATCGCGCAGAGCGGCGTGCCGATGTTTCCCGCGGCGATCGTCTTGAGATCGTTCATCGTCAGCACGCGCTCGACGAGTTCCGTGGTCGTCGTCTTGCCGTTGGTGCCGGTGATCGAAATGTTCAGCGCGAACGACTGCTGGTAGCCGAGTTCCAGTTCACCGATGAGCGGAATTTTCTTCGCGCACAATTCCACGACGAGTGGATTGTCGAGCGGCACACCGGGACTGATGACCGCGAAATCATACGCCAGGCTGGGCGCCGGAACCTTCGCCGGCTTCATGTGGGTGCGAACCATGGCGGGCGTGAACGGCGGCAGCTTGCGCACGCCGAGTTGCACCCGCGCGCCATGCGCGCGCAACCGCGCCGCCGCCTCGCGCGAGGCGGCGTTGTCCACGCCATCCACCGCCACGACCCGCGCGCCGCGCGCGATGAGCAGTTCCGCCGCCGCCACGCCGCTCAGGCCGAGTCCGATGACCAGCACATTTTTGTCTTCAATCGCGAACATAAATTTTTCTTTCGTGGTGCGTGCAGGCGTTTCGCCCAACACGTCACCGTATTTTCAAAGTGCTCAGCGCGACCACCGCGCACAGCACGCACAGGATGTAAAACCTCGTCACCACCTGCGATTCGTACCAGCCCTTCTTCTCGAAGTGATGGTGCAGCGGTGACATCAAAAAGATGCGACGACCCGCGCCGTATTTCCGTTTGGTGTATTTGAACCAAGTGGTTTGAAGCATCACTGACCCCGCCTCCGCGACGAACACTCCGCCGGCAATCACAAGGAGAAACGGCTGATGAATCAAGACCGCAATGATGCCGAGCGCGCCGCCCAGCGCGAGCGACCCGGTGTCGCCCATGAACACTTTCGCGGGATGACAGTTGAACCAGAGGAAGCCCAGGCCCGAGCCGATCATCGCCGCACAAAAGACCGTCAGCTCCCCTGCCCCGCTGACGTGCGGAATCTGGAGATACTTCGCCATGACCGCGTTGCCCGCGAGATACGTGACGATCAGAAAAACAATCGAGACGATGATCGTGCAGCCGATGGCGAGGCCGTCGAGTCCGTCGGTGAGGTTCACCGCATTTGAACTGCCGACGATGGTGAGCATCACGATGATCACACCGAGCACCGCGCTGCTCGCGACAGAATATTTGTAGAACGGCACCATGATCTCCGTGACGAGTGTGCGCGTCGCGGGCAGCCACAGCAGATACAGTCCGATGAACAATCCGAGCACCCCCTGCACGATGAGTTTCACTTTCGCCGCCGTGCCCGCGCCGGACTGCTTGGTGATTTTCGCGTAGTCGTCGTAGAAGCCGAGTCCCGCGAAGACCAGCACCGAGAGCAGCGTGAGTTGCACCAGCGTGTTCCACTGCGCCCAGAACACCGCCGAAATATCCATCGCTGCGACGATCAAAATTCCACCCATCGTTGGCGTGCCCTTCTTGCTAAGAACGCGCGCGAAGAGCGAGCCGCCTTCCTCTGCCTTGTCCACATAGTCCTGCCCGAACTTCAATCGCTGGAGCGCGGCGATCACTTTCGGGCCGAGCCACATGCTCAACACAAACGCCGTCAACGCCGCGCCCGCGCTGCGGAACGTGATGTATTGAAACACGCGCAGGCCGGAGAGGTTGTCCTCCCAGCTCGTGCCGCGACTCGCGTTGGTCAGGTATTGGCTCAAGTAGTAAAGCATCAGCCCAGGCTCTCGCTTAGTTTTTCCAGCCCCGTCACCCGCGAAGCCTTGAGCAAAATCACGTCGCCCGCGTGCGTGGTGTTTTTCAGCGCCGCCGCCGCCTCGCCCACGTCGCGGCATTCCGTCACGTCGCGCAAACCGGCGGCCCTCGCCGCCTGCGCGATGACGCCCGCCATTTGCCCGACCGTCAACAACCGGTTCACGCCCAACTCGGCGGTCTTGCGGCCCACTTCGTCGTGCGCGGCGGCGCTGTGCGCGCCGAGTTCCGCCATGTCGCCGAGCACCGCGATGCGCTGACCGCGGCAGGGGAATTCTTTCAGCGTGGCAAGCGCAGCGAGCATCGAATCGGCGTTGGCGTTGTACGCGTCGTTCAAAATGCGTACACCGTTCCGTTCGGAAACTTGCAGGCGCATCTTCGGCGGCGGGCAGGAGGCGAGGCCGCGCCGAATTTCTTCCGCGCTCAAGCCGAGTTCCGCGCCGATGGCGATGGCAAGTGCGGCGTTCGTGGCCTGATGGCGGCCCAGAAGATTCACGCGATATTCGCCCGAGAAATCTTCCAACGGCGCGGCGAGATCGAAGTCCACGCCCGTTTCGTCCGTGCGGAGATTACCGATGCGCCAGTGGCTGCCGGAACTGAAACCGACCCGCACCACCGCCGCCTTGGTGCGCGCCGCGACGGCTTCTGCGAAACTCGTGTCGCCGTTGATGAAGAGTTTGCCGTCAGTGGGAAGAAGTTCTGCCAGCCATCCTTCCTCCTCCGCGACACCGTTCACGTCGCCGAAAAATTCCAGATGCTCGCGACCGATGCTCGTGATAACCCCGAAGCGCGGCTGAATCATCGCGACCAGCGGCGCGATTTCGCCGGGATGATTCGTGCCGACTTCGAGCACCGCCGCCTCGTGATGCGACTCCAGCCGCAGCAGCGTGAGCGGCACGCCAATGTTGTTGTTGAAGCTCGCCTCGCTCCAGAGCGTGGAGAGGTTCTGGCGCAGCACCGACGCGATGAGTTCCTTCGTCGTCGTCTTGCCGTTCGAGCCGCCGACCGCGATGACCGGCAGCTTGAAGTCGCGCCGATATTCCGCCGCGAGCCGGGCGAGCGCCTCGCGGGTGTCTTCCACTGCGATGAGCGCGCCGTCGAAATTTAGAGGCAGCCGCTGTCGGAGGACGACAGCGGCTGCAGCGTCTTTACCCAAGACCTCCTTTAGAAATTGATGACCGTCATGCTTTTCGCCGGTCAGCGCGAAGAACACGTCGCCGGGTCGCACATCCTTCGAGTTCGTGCAGACGCGCCGTGCCAGCGTCTCGGGCGAGCCGGTCAATTGCTCGCCCGCGCACGCCTTCGCGACAAACTGCAGACTTCGTGGATCCATGCTCGCAACCATGTTCAAAAGACGCGCAGGGACAACCGGCGCGGCTGTGAAATTTCTTCGTTCTCGGAATCGGAAAACAGTTCGTCGTGGAGCGCGGGCGTCCCGCCCGCCCAGGGTGCCGAGGATTCCACGCTCACGCCGGACGGGCGAGACGCCCGCGCTCCGGCGCTCCGTTCTCGGTGCATCGCATCCAGATGCCGCTTCACTGCCAGGTCAACGCGCGCGCTCATCGCCCGCCTCCTTGCGGCAGATTCTCCAACGCCTCGCGCGCGTGGACGCGGTCGTCGAACGGCACCACCGTGTCTTCGAACTCCTGGTAGGTCTCGTGGCCTTTGCCCGCGAGCAGTACGGTGTCGCCGGGCCGGGCCATGGCCAGGATTTCCTGAATGGCGCGCGCGCGATCCAACTCCACCGCGTAATCACCCTTCTTGACGGAACGAAAACCTTCCTCAATCTGCGCCGCGATTTTCTCCGGCGGTTCCTTGCGCGGATTGTCGCTGGTGATGAGCGTGAAGTCCGCGTGTTCGGCGGCGACGCGGCCCATCTTCGCGCGCTTGCCCGTGTCGCGGCTGCCGCCGCAACCGAAGAGCAGCAGCACGCGGCCCTTCGTCACTTCGCGCAGGGTGGTGAGCACATTGTGCAGCGCGTCATCCGTGTGCGCGTAGTCCACGAACACTGTGAACGGCTGGCCGCAAGACACTCGCTCCAGACGGCCCGGCACCGGGGTCATGTGCGCGAGCGCGGACTGAATTTTCTTCACGTCGAGACCGAGCGCGAAGCCCGCGCCGGTGGCGGCCAGCGCGTTGTAAATGTTGTGCCGGCCAATCAGCGGCAGCTTGCAGTCGAAGTTTTTGTCCCTGGACTCCACCGTGAAACTCGACATCTCCGCCCCGAGATGAACCTTCGTCGCGCGCACGCTGGCGGCGCCCCGCACGCCGTAGGTCAGCTTCAACGTCACGTCCGATTCCTGCGCCAGCCGCACCCCGCTCGCGTCGTCGATGTTGATGACCACCGCGCCGCGCTTCGAGCCGCTGGCCGTCTGCGTGAAGAGCTTCTGCTTGGCGAGGAAGTAGTTTTCCATGTCGCCGTGGAAGTCGAGATGGTCCTGCGTGAGGTTCGTAAAAATCGCCACGTCGAACTCCACGCCCGCGACGCGCTGCTGCTCGAGCGCGTGCGAACTGACTTCCATCACGCACGCTTTGCAGCCGCTCGTGACCATCTGCGCCATCATCTGCTGCACGTCGGCGGACTCCGGCGTGGTGCGCGTGGCGGGAATCACGCGGTCGCCGATCTCGTAGCGCACTGTGCCGAGCAAACCCGTTTTGAATCCGGCGGCTTCGAGCAACTCCTTGATCATGAACGCCACCGTCGTCTTGCCGTTCGTGCCGGTTACGCCGATGACTTGGAGCTTCGTGCTCGGGTGCTTGTAAAAGGAAGAAGCCGCACAAGCCAAAGCCAGTCGTGCATTCGGAACTTTCACCTTCGTCGCGCGAGGCGAGGTGAAGCCGTTACGCTCGCAAATGATCGCCGCCGCCCCGCGTGAAATCGCGGTGTTGATGTAGTCGTGCCCGTCCACGTTCACGCCGGGAATGGCGACGAACACCATGCCGGGGGTAACGCGCCGCGAGTCATACACGACCCCGGCGATCTCACGGTCCACCGGGCCTTCCACCTTGCAGCCGTGGACTTGTTTGAGCAGTTCTTTCAGGAGCATTGGATCAAAGTTTTTCGCGCGCGAGCACCACGGCGGGACGGCTCTTGTCGCCGGCCATCACGTCTTTCGACTCCTCGGGCTGCACGTCGGGTTTGAGGTTGAGAAAATTTGCGGTGCGTTCGGCGATGCGCTTGAACACGGGCGCGGCGACCTGCCCGCCGTAGTAGCCGGTCTTCTTCAGCGGCTCGTCCACGGCCACGAGAATGCAAAGCTCCGGCTCGTCCGCCGGGAAAAATCCGATGAAGGAGGCGTAATATTTTTCCTTGGTGTAGAAGCCTCCCACGGGCTTTTCCGCCGTGCCCGTCTTGCCGGCCACGGTGAAATTCTCCAGCCTGGCCTGCTCCGCCGTGCCAGTTTCGACGACGCTTTTCATCGCCTTCACCGAGTCTTTTGCGGCGGCTGCCCCGACCACACGCCGGCTGATTTGCGGCGGGTAACGCACCACGGTCTCGCCTTTATCATCCACGAGACTGTCCACGATCATCGGCTTCATCAGCACGCCGTCGTTCGCGATGGCTGAGATCGCCATCACCATCTGGAGCGGCGTGGCCGTCACGCCCTGGCCGATGGGAATGCGAGAGATGTGGATCAGCGCCCAGTCCTTCGGACGGGCCAGCCAGCCGGCGACCTCGCCCGTGAGCGGCAGGCCGGTGCGCTGGCCGAAGCCGAAATCCCAGATGTATTTGAACGTCCGCTCCTTGCCCATTCTGATCGCGACCTTGGCCGTGCCGATGTTCGAGGATTTGGCGATGATTTCCTCGACATCAATCACGCCATGATGTCCGTGGTCGTGGAGAATGCGCCCCGCGAAACTGAACGCGCCATTCTCGCAGTCGAAACGATCCGAGAGCCGCACCACGCCGTCATTCAACGCGCCCGCCAGCGTCACCGTTTTGAACGTCGAGCCAGGCTCGAACATGTCGGTGATGATGCGGTTGCGGCGCGCAGCGGCGGAACTTTTTGACGGCAGGTTCGGATTGAAATTTGGCAGTGTGGCCATCGCCAGAATTTCGCCGGTGCGGGGGCGCACCACGATGGCCGAGGCGCTGGACGCATAATGCTTCGCCATCGGCGCGACGAGTTCCTCCTCCACGATCTGCTGCACGCGCGCATCAATCGTCAGCTTCACGTTCAGGCCGGGCCGCGCTTCCACATCCTGCTCGCGGAAGATGAAAATCTCCTGCTTGCGGCTCGTCGCCTCGGTCTTCACCCAGCCGCGCGCGCCGTGGAGTTTTTCGTCGAAAGTTTTCTCGATGCCCTCGACGCCGGCGGGAAGCGCGTTGGTGCGCCCGTGTTTCACCACCCAGCGCTCGCCGGTAAAACCGAGCACGTGGGCCGCCAGCGCGCCGTTGGGATAATTGCGGATTTGATCGTCCTCGGTATAAATCGCGCGCTTCCAAGCGAGGCCCAGTTCCTCGACCCGCCTCTTGGGCAGCTTCTTTCCGTGCGTCAAGATCGCGAACTGGTTGGTCAGCGCGGAACGAATCTTCTCCCACTCTTCGACCGCGACTTTTTGCTTCAAGATGACATAGCGCGCGGACACCACCGCGCCCGTCTCGTTCACCTTGGTCTTGCTCAACAGGTCGCGCAGCGCGGTCTCGTTCGTCTTGAGGAGCGGCGCGAGAAAGCGGGCGATCTCCTCCTCCTGTCCTTTCAGTGCGAACGGATCCGCGCACACCCGCTTGACGGGAATGCTGGTCGCGAGCGGACTGCCCCGGCGATCCACGATGTCGCCACGCGGCGCCTCGCGATAATAGAAGTGGTCGTGCTGACCCTCGGCGAGCCGCGCGAATTCCTCGTGCTGCAAGACCTGGAGATCGACGAGCCGGCAGCCGAGCGTGACGAAGCAGACACCCATGACGATGGTTAGAAAAACCATCCGGTGGCGATTTTTTACGGCGTCCATCACTTCAGTCCTCCGTCAGTGGGGGCGAACACCGAATTGTGTTCTCCCGAAAACTTTGCCGGCCACCCGGTGGCGATCGGTTCCTCTCCGACGGCGTCACCGGGCAGCGGCGGCAAAAATCATTGGCGTTTCAAACGACCGAGCTGGTTCTCGGCGAAGAGCGTGCGGCCCTTCGGCGCGGGCGTGGCACCCGCAGGTGTTTCCACGATGGTCAGGATTTGGGATTGCGCCGGCTGGGCCAGCTGCAGCCTTCGTTCCCGCACCTGCTGTTCCAGGTACGTGGGCGACTGGAGCGTGAGCAGCGAACGGTGCAGACGGGCGTTGCTTTCCGTGTAAGCCTTCAACTCCGCTTCGCTCCTCTGAATCTGCCGCCCCAGATCAATGATCTGGTTCTTTTGATAGACGTAGCCAATCGCCGAGCCGCCGAGCAGCAGGCAAATCAACGCCGCCTTCGCACCCGGCACGAGCCAGGTCGCAGATCCATTTTTTCGGTTCCTTCCCATCTCAAGTTTTTTCCAACACTCTCAACTGCGCACTCCGGCTGCGTGGGTTCGAGTCCAACTCGGCTTCACCCGGTTGAACCCCCTTGCGTTGCACCCAGCGCAGCTCCGGCTCGCGCGGTTTCCGCAACTCCGGGACATCGACCTCGCCATCAATGGCGTAGTCCCGCGTGCGTTCATTTCCAAACTCTCGGAGCAGCCGAACTTCCAGCGAATGAAACGTAATCACCGCCATTCGCCCGCCCGGCTGCAAAATCTTCACCGTCGCGTCCAGACCCCGGCGCAGCGATCCCAGCTCATCGTTCGTGACAATGCGCAACGCCTGAAAAACCTGCGTCGCCGGATGCGTGCGCTTGCCGTGCCTGGGTGCGAGCCGCTCAATGAGATCCGCCAGTTCCTTCGTCGTCGTGAAGCGCTTTACTTTTCGCTGCTCGACAATCGCTTTCGCAAATCGCCGCGACTGACGTTCCTCACCGAACTCCCACAAAATCTTGGCGAGATCGAACTCGCTGCTTTCGTTGACCAGAACCGCCGCCGTCATCGACTGGCGCTGATCCATGCGTGAATCGAGCGGGCCTTCTGCGTTGAAGCTGAACCCGCGTTCTGACCAATCCAACTGGGCCGAACTCACGCCCAGGTCCAAAACGATTCCCGCGCAACTCGCCGGCGGAATCCATTCCGCCACCTCGGAAAAGTTTTCGCGCTTCAACTCAAACCGTCCCGCGAACTTCGCCAGTCTCTGCTCTGCGGCCGCCAGCGCATCGCCATCTCGATCCATGCCCCACAACCATCCGCCCGGCCCGCTCGCTTCTAAAATCGCCGCCGCGTGGCCGCCGCCCCCGATCGTGCCATCAAAATATTTCTCACCGCTACGGGGTTGCAGCGCCTCCACCACTTCCCCGAGCAAGACCGACCTGTGAACAAATTGTGGCACGCATGAAACCTCACGGCCGCAACCGCTGAAACAGTCCGCGCACCCGCTCCCAGACCGACACCACCTTCACCACTGGAATTTCCACCGAGCCGATCTTCACCACGCCGGGCTTCGTGTCCTGCGTCTTAACCGCCGCCACCAATTCCAAATCCGTGTCGCTCAAGTCGTTCCGCAGCGGCCTGACGTTGTCCAAGGACAACTCGCCCTGCACCGCCGTCCGCTCGACGGGCGCGCCCTGCTTCCCGAATGGGTTCAGCTTCTTCGCCCACCCGGCGCTGGCTGCCGCTTTCGCGGGACGCTCCGGCGTCGAACCTTTCACCCGAGCCGCGCTCGCGACGCCAAAATTTCTTACCGCCGGCTCTGTCGCGTTGCCGAAGGTCGGCAGCCCGCCCGCGCGCACCTTGTAGCGATGCGGCTGATCCTTCGCCTCGCTCAACGTGTTGGTTGTGTGCAACAGTTTCATCAGCATCATAGCTTCATGCCCACCACCGCCTGGGCCGCCACCAGATCATTGTTCGCCGTCGAGTCCGCATGGCGCTTCGGATCCCAGATTTCAAACCAGCCCATCATCCCGACAAACTTCACGCTGCTCTTGATCCCCACCGCGCTTGTTAAAATTTCCGGCAGCAGGAACCGCGACGACTTGTCGAGCTTCAGCAACTGCGCCCGTCCGCTGATCGCCCGGGCCACCGCCAGCGACCGCTCGTCGCTCAACGACGCCTGCCCCACCGACGCCATCATCTGCTCAAACCGCGGCACCGGCAGCACCAGCAAGTAGTCCCGCTTCACCAGCGGCCATGGCAAAACCCAGAACTCGTCCCCCTGCTTCTTCTCCGCGCGCCAGCGCACCGGCAAGGTCACGCGCCGGCTGGGGTCGAGCATGTACTCGTCGTCCCCGGCATAAACCACCGGCTTCGCACTCGTTGACTTGGCTGTTGCCACGCATTTTTCTCCACCTTCCACCGTCGTTCACCGTTTTCCTCCGCTTTTCTCCGTTTTCTGCCGTTTGGTTACAAGCACAAAAGAGGAATTTTCTTGGCCCGCCTGTGGACAAGTTATTCACCGACCGGAAATAGTCCGCCGTGCGCGTCGCCGATTTTGAATTTCATCTCCCCGAAGAACTCATCGCGCAGCATCCCGCGCGCGCGCGCGACGCCTCGCGGCTCCTCGTGCTGCATCGCGGCGACGCGCGCGTGGAACACAAAACTTTTCGTGACGTTCTGGAAATTTTTCAACGTGGTGACGTGCTCGTGCTCAATGACTCGCGCGTGATCCCCGCGCGACTGCGCGCCATGAATCCAAAAACAGGCGGCGCATTTGAAATTCTTTTGCTCGAAGAAAATTCCGGCAACGACTGGTGGGCGATGATGCGTCCTGGAAAACGCGCGCGCCTCGGCACGGAAATTTTTCTCACTGACGCGCAGGCCGCGCGCACCGAAATTTCCGCGACCGTGATCGAAGTGAATGATGAAGGTCACCGCCGACTGCGCTTCGCGCAGCGTGCCCCCGGCGTCCCGCCGGGTTCCCCGACCTTCAACATCGTCAACGCCCTCGACTCACTGGGCGAACTTCCCCTGCCCCCTTACATCAAACGCGCCCCGCACCAGCAGACCGAAAACGATTTAACCCGCTACCAGACCGTGTTCGCGCGCGACCACGGCTCCGTCGCGGCACCGACGGCCGGCCTGCACTTCACTGCGGATTTGCTGAATGAAATCCGCGCGCGCGGCGTGGAGATTTGCCACGTCACCCTCCACGTCGGACTCGGCACGTTCGCGCCCGTGAAGGCCGACGACGCGAAGGATCACGTCATGCACCACGAGCGTTTTCACGTCACCGATGAGGTCGCGGAAAAAATCAACGCGGCGAAATCTGCGGGCCGTCGTGTCATTGCTGTCGGCACCACCAGCGTGCGCGTGCTCGAATCCGTGGCTCGCGAACACGACGGAAAAATTGTCGCCGGCGCGGGACGCACCAACATCTTCATCCATCCGCCGTATCGCTTTCGCATCGTCGATGCACTGCTCACCAATTTTCATCTGCCGCGCTCCACGCTGCTCATGCTCGTGAGTGCGTTCGCTTCTCCAAGTGCTTCAAACGGGCGTGAGATAATCCTCGCCGCCTATGACGAAGCCGTGCGCGAACGCTACCGCTTTTTCAGCTACGGCGATGCGATGCTGATCACATGAGTCCAAAGTCAAAAGTCAAAAGTTCAAGGCGGGGCCGCACCCAGCGTCCGTTCGTTTTCTTGAACGTCGCGATGACGGCGGACGGAAAGCTCGCGCCGGCGAACCGCCACTTCGTTCCGTTCAGCAGCCGTCGCGATCAAGAACTGCTCCACGAACTGCGCACCCACGCGGACGCGGTGATGGCCGGCGCGCGCACCGTTGATTCCGGACCAGTGACGATGGGGCCGGGCGGAAAAAAGTTCCGCGCCCTGCGCCTGAAGAATGGATTTTCAGAATACAACCTCCGCGTCGTGGTCAGCGGCACCGGCTCGATCAATCCGCGCGCGGAAATCTTCCGTCACAAGTTTTCCCCGTTGATCATCCTGGTCACACAACGCGCCAGTACCGCGCGCGTTCAGCGATTGAAAAAACTCGGGGCCATCGTCCACGTCTGCGGCGAAACAGAGATCGATTTCACGGCGGCACTGGCCTGGCTGCGCCGCGAATGGAAGGTGAAGCGATTGCTCTGCGAAGGCGGCGGTGAAATCAACGACGCTCTTTTGCGCGCCGATCTGGTGGATGAAATTAATCTCACGCTCTGCCCGAAAATTTTCGGCGGCCGCACCGCGCCTACTCTGGCGGACGGTATCGGAGCGCCGTCACTCGCCGCAGCCATCCGGCTCCAATTGAAATCACAACGGCGCGTGGGGAAGGAACTGTTTCTGTGTTGCTCCATCGCGCGCTGACCTTCAGCGCCGCCGCACTTCGAGAATTTCATGCGCGGGCAGGCGCAGTTCGCCCAGCGCCGGTTCGCGCAGGCGCAGTTCGCCGTTCCCCACGGCCAGATGCGTCGCGAGCAGCGTCGCGCCATCGGCGGTTTCGATTTCGAAAAGAGCACGTTGCAGGCGGCGCGGTTGGAGGACGACGGCGAGCACTTCATCATCCAGGTCAAACGTGCGCAGGCCGTAGAGCACGGAACTGATGGTGAGCTTGCGCCCTTCGAGGGCGCGGAAGTCGCCGTCAAAAAAATCACCGCCGCTCGTCCACACCCCGGGGCGGCTGATGCGCGTCTTCCACATCAGGTCGCCGTTGAGCGGCTGGAACGCGATGCGGGCGACGCGTGACAGGGGCGCGCGCACCACTTTCGGAGCGCCGGCGAAAATGATTTCTTTCTCGTTCGCCGAGGCCGGGCGGCCTGTGATCGTGGAGCCGCTGACGAATTCCACTTCCGGCGTGAACGAATCATTTTGCAGTTTGGGTGCCTCCCGGACTTTGCTGAACGTGGTCCAGTTCAAAACGCCGTCGCGCGCGCCCGCCACGGCGAGGCCCACGTAAATGTTCGATTGCATGGGCAGGTAAATTTTTTCCAAGACCGACCAGCGACGTCCGTTCGGCGAGACGTAGGCGGTGAAGTCGTTGCTCTGCCGCCGGAGCTTCAGCCACATGGGCGCGAAGACGGCGCGGGGCGAACCGAGTTGCGTGGCCGCTCGTTCCTCGGCGCGAAATTGCAGGGTGCCGCCGCGCTCCGCCGTGAGCGCGAGCGTCACGTTGCGTGAGTACTCGTTCAGGCTCTCGCGCATCATCAGCCCGGCTTTGGCATGCGGATGGGTGTAGTGAATGCTGACGACCTCGGCCACGATCTCGCTGTCGCCGCGCACGGGTTTGAAGACGTAATGAAAGGCGTCGGACTCGCCGTCGATGTTCATCCCGGAGCCGCGCACGGTGAAGATGCCGGCCTCGTGCCGGGTGCTGCCGGGCAGGCGCGCGAAACCAACGTCCGTCTCGCGCCACGGTGCCGGCAACGTGGTGTCACTCGTTTCTGCCGCCGCCGAGGAGAGCGCGTTGGTCGGAAATGAAATGAGCGTGATGTTCGTGAGCGCCTCGCTGGCGATCAAACCCAGTTCAACATTCACCACCACCACCCGGCCCGGCGTGAAGCGCACCTGGCCTTGCAGCGTGCGCCCGTCCGCCGTCCGCACGAGGGCGAGGCGCGCGAACGCTCCCACGCCCGTGAGCAGCAGCAGACCGATGACGCCAAGGAATCGCACGCCGGAACAGTTCACCGCCGTGCGGAAAAGTGCCAATGGAATTCCCGTCCCTTCCCATCCACCAAGATTCGCGTTGCGCGCCCGCCGCGCGCCCGGCACATTGCGCGGGATTTCGGCGGAGAGATGGCTGAGTGGTTTAAGGCACACGCCTGGAAAGCGTGCGTAGGTAACACTACCGTGAGTTCAAATCTCACTCTCTCCGCCAGTCTTTTTTTCACCGGCTTCCGGGTAAAACAGTTTCCCAGTCACGTCTTCGCCGTTGGGCTTTCCAACCAGCCCGTCCAAAGAAAACGGCGGGCCGCGCAGCCCGCCGTGGTTTTAAGAATTGCGCGTGGAATTTATCAGCTCAACGCCTTCCGCAGAAACTTGATTCCCTTCGTGGCGATCTCGTCGCGTGTCGGCTCCATGCGCCGCCAGATGGCGGCGGCGCGGGCGATGACTTTCACGTCGGTCGTGAAGGATTCGATCACCACGTCCTTCTTGTAGCCGATGGACTTGAGCGCCTTGACGATGTTCGGCCAGTCGATGTGGTCGTTGCCGGGCGTGCCACGGTCACTGCCGCAGGCGTGGAAATGGGTGAGAAGCTTGCCGGCTTTCTTGATTGCGGCAGCCTGATTCTTCTGCTCGATGTTCATGTGGAACGTGTCGAGGTGCAGCGTCACGGCGGGACTGTTCACCGCTTTGAGGAGCGTCAGGCCCTGCTCGACGGTGTTGAGGAAGTCGGTCTCGAAACGGTTCAGCGGCTCGACGCAGAGCATCACGCCCTTCTTCTCCGCGTACGCGCCGAGCGCCTTCAGGTTTTTCACCACGTCCTTGAAATGCTTCTTCTTCTCCTCGTCCGTGTGCGCGCCAGTGCGGCCGACGACGGAGTAGAGCGGCCCGATGATCGACGGGCAGCCCATGACCACGGCCTGATCAATCAGTTTCTTCACGTACGTCACGCCGGTCTTTTGCTCGGCGGCGGTGCCGCGAAAATCACGCCCCGGCCCCATGCACGCGCACAGGCTGCCGATGGCGAGACCGTTGCGGTCGGCCGCGGCCTTCACTTTCGCCGGATCAATATGCGACGGATCTTCGACGGGAATCTCCACCGTCTCGAAGCCCCACTTCTTGAACTTGGGAAAATGTTTGGTGCTTTCCGTGGTGAACGGTGACGTGAACAGAAACGTGTTGATGCCGAGTCTCATAAAATTTTTCCGGGTTGAATTTCGCGCGTGAGGCTCAAGGAAATGCGCGGAGGTGTCAACTGCCGGACACGCGTTACACGTCTGATTGGAAGGCGTGCAAGGGCGCGGATGCGGTCGTAGAACAGCGCAGCGCCCGCGAAATAATCACGTCCGTTACCAAACCGATGCGCCCGCAGACTCCAGCCCGCTGCGGCTGACGCTCCGCACACAGCCGCGCTCCACGCCACTACATCGGCCCGCGCGTCACGCCGAGCTGGTTCCTCAACTTCAATTCGCGCCACAGTTCCGCACCGGTCACTTCACCGCGCAGCAGCCGTCGATACATGCTGATGGTCTGCGTGACTTCCTCGGTGGACTCGTTAAGAAATTCGATCCGGAACTGTCGCGCACCGAGTTCAATGAACTGCGCCACATGTTCCGCGCCAGTCTGGGCCTTGGCATTGAAGAGCGTGTTGCGGCAGCCGGCGTCGGCCTTGAGCGGATGCTCCATGCCCACGCGGTCGCGAAGTTTCACGTCGAGAACATCGCAGGGGCGGCCGCAGTTCCGAAAGTCCGTGCCCGTGGAGAGGAACGCGCAGAACACGCAATGCTCCATGTGAAACATGGGCATGTGCTGATGAATCGTGAGCTCAAACCACGATGGGGGTGCGGAACGCAACAGGGCCGCGATCTGTGTCGCGTCCAGATCGTAGGACGCGGTCAACTGCTCCAGCTTGTGATGCGTGAGGAAATGTTCCGCCGCGAGCGCGTTGGCGATATTTAGCGAGAAATCTCCGCGCCGCCGCGTGGCCGCGAAGAACTCCAAGTGGTCGTAGTTGCGGATCAAGTAGCCGTCCGCGTTACAGGAGCGGACTTGCTGGAGAATCCATTCCTCGCCCGGCTTGGTGATGCGCGGCGGGGCGACCCAGATGGAAGGTGGAGCGTGGAGGGTTGAGCGTTGAGAGCAACCGTGGGCGGTGTGGAAGGTGGTGACGGCTTCGCGATATTTTTTCGGATCTTCGAACTCGCAGTAGATGGTCGTCACGCCGCAGCGCAGAGCGGCTTCAAGTTGCGGCAGTGAACGCACGAGCACGATCAATTCGGCGGCCACGTTACGGACGCCCGCCGGTCTCTCGTCTCTCGGCTCTCGCCCCTCGGCCAGCTTCCAGCGTTTTGGCGCAGCGCGCTGCGTTTCCAAAGACGCGACCACTTCGCGGCGCAGGCGGTTCAACTCGCTCACCGGCAGCATCACTTCGCCCTCGAGGCGATTGGTCAGTTCACCAAGTGCAAAGACAGAGCCGCCGAGGCGGCCCAACTGCTCGCGCAACTTCTCCGTGGTGAGCGGGCGGTTCTGCGCCGCGACCAGCGGCATCGTGGAGGAAGATTGCGCAAAGTTTCCTTGCTCATCACGCGCCAGCACCGTGAGCGGAGCGCCCGCATGGCCGTGAATCTCCAGCGCGACGGGCCGCAGGAATTGGGGCCGTTCGCCCGCGAAGGTCTGGCGCAGGCGGCGATCTAGTTCCGGGTCGCTGGTCTTCCAGACTTTGTCGCCGACATGGACGCGGGAGAAGTTCACCGCGTCAGGCATGAAGGTGAGGGCGACTTCCTCCAACGTGCCCCCGGCGTCCCGCCGGGTGGAGCTACTCGACGAAAGCGGATCGCTTCCTTTTCTAACGGTTCCACCCGGCGGGACGCCGGGGGCACGATGCACGGCAAACACCCGCCCGCCTTCCTCATCCAATTCAGGATGACCGCTGTCGAAGACCACGCCGTCGCCGGCTTTGAGCGGCGCTTGCAACGTGAGGCGCACGCGTTCGCGCTCCACGCGCGTCACTTCGCCGAGGAGCACGCCGCGCTTTTTTCCGAAGCGCGCGTGAACCAGCTCCTGATTGTTAATGCCGCGGAACCAGCCGGTGTAAAGGCCGCGGGAGAACGCCATCTCCAAGTCGTAATGACGAGGATCGAGGGTCGAGGGCCCAGGGCCAGAAGGCGTCCTGCCCCCGTCACTCGTCTCTCGACTCTCGACCATCCCATCCAACGCCTGCCGATACACGCGCGTGATGTTCGCCACGTACTCGGGCGTCTTGAGCCGCCCTTCGATCTTGAGCGACGCCACGCCACTGCGCACGAGTTCAGGAAGCACGTCGAGACCGGCGAGGTCTTGCGGGCTGAGCAAATACTTGCGGTCGCCGAGCGGGACGGTTTGGCCATCGCTCACCAGTTCGTAGGGCATGCGGCAGGCTTGCGCGCATTCACCGCGATTGGCCGAACGTCCGCCGAGCGATTCGCTGGTCAGGCACTGGCCGGAGTAGGCCACACAGAGCGCGCCGTGGACGAAGACTTCGAGGGGGAGCGGGGAGGAATCAGTGATCAGTGAATCAGTAATCAGTGAAGCCGGACCGTCGCCATCCGCCGACTGATTACTGATGACTGGTTCACTGATTACTTTCTGAATCGCCTCGATGTCCTTGATCGAACACTCCCGCGCCAGCACCACGAGGTTGCAGCCGAGTTCGCGCGCGAAGCGCACGCCGGCCGCGCTCGTGATCGACATCTGCGTCGAGGCGTGAATCGGAAAATCCGGCGAGAGCCGGCGGATGAGCCGCGCCACGCCCACGTCCTGCACGATGGCCGCGTCCACGCCCGCCGCGATGATGGCGCGCAGGTAGTGCTCCGCGTCGGCGAGCTCGTTGGCGAAGACGAGCGTGTTGAAGGTCACGTAGCCGCGCACGCCGCGCCGGTGCAGGAACTCCATGAGCGCGGGCAAATCCGCCTCGGTGAAATTATGCGCGCGCATCCGGGCGTTGAACCGTTCCAGCCCGAAGTAAATCGCGTCCGCGCCATTCTCCACGGCGGCCTTCGCGCATTCCCAATCCCCGGCGGGCGCGAGCAGTTCCGGGCGCGACGGAGCGACCGCGCGGGGCGCGGTCAATGGGGAGGCAGCAGCAGTTTCAGCCAGCATGAGCAGCGCGGACTTAACCATTGATGGCGGAGTTCGACAAAGAGTTTGTGTCGGCGACAACGTGCGGCCGGTTTGTAACCGGCCATGAGGCTCGCGCTTTTCTGAGACGCCGGATCTAGCGAAGGCTGTTTTGACTTGGCGAGCCTGCCGGTAGCAAACTGGCAACCTAAAAGAAAAAACGCCGCGCGGTAAGCGCGGCGTTTGAAAGAGTGGGCAGAAACTTACGGCAGGGAATAGTCGCGGTCACCGGGATCGGCTTCCGCCGTGTCACCCGCATTGATTTCATTCGGCGGGCCGCCGCCGGGGGTGAAGGGCGGCAACTGCACCGGCGCGGCCTTGGCGAGCGACGCGTATTGCGTGGCCACGGCCACGTCGCCTTGGGCGAGAATCGCTTCGGGCGTCTGCTTCGAGTCGCGGGCCAGCGCCGCGACCATGGCCTCGGTGTGCTTGAGCACGAGCGCAAGGGAGGCGGAACGTTTGGCTGCGGCGAACTCCGCCTGCGAGCGCGCGACGAGCGGCTTGAGCGCGGGAACGGCGGCGGTGATGGCCGGCAACACTTTGTTACTCGACTTCGGCGCGGCCTGCGCGGCCCGGACGCCAATGATATAGAACTGGGCGGGCTGGGCCTTGCACATTGCGCCAACGATGGCTTCGACTTCCGCCGGAGCGGCGCTCACGGCGGCCGTGGTGATCCGCGCGGCGAGCTTGGGCTGCAACTTCACCGCTGCGGCGGCGGCAGCAGCGGCGGCGGCGGGCGACGCCTTGGCCACGGCCCCGACCACGAGCGGCGCGGCCGGGCCGTTGATGGTGACGGCGGCGGTTACCGCATCGGTCGCGTCCGCCCGGTCGGCGACGAGCTTCGCGGTTTCGCGCGAGAGTTCGGTCACGCGCACGGTGCGCAACTGGCTGGTGTAGGTGGCGACGCGCGCTTCGTCCGCAAACGCGGGCAAGGCCAGAACTAATATTCCGAGTGTTAATGAGGTTTTCATGTTCAATCCCTTTCTCTTAGGCGAGCGCACTGTGCGGCCCGTGCCCCCGTCGGTCAATTTCCAATTCTCGCTTTCTTGACCCCGCCCCGTTCCGCGTAGCCTGAAGATTATCTCTTCGCGCCATACCCCGGACGCGGCGCCCCCTTCGCGTCCAGCTTGTCACACGACCAGAGCAGGCCACGCGTCACAAGGTCGAGATACACCGCGCTCTGCATCGTTTCGTTGCCGTGGCCGAGGGTCGTGGCGAAGACGCGCGTCTTGGCGTACTCGTTCACCCAGACCACGACGTGGTCTTTCTTCGACTCTTCGCTGTAGGCGGTGGCGAGGGCCGTGACGGTGGGCCACACCTTCTCGTTGCGATACAACTCGTCCTTGGGGTTCGACCACTCGGCGGGGAAACCCATCATCACCGGATGCTTCTCGTGAACTTTCTTCACGGTCAAGTCGCGGTTCTTGTCGTGGCTCATCGAGCGGAGGCCCAGCGTCGCGCGCCAGGCGTCGGTGGCGCCCATGCGATAGCTGTGCGCGGAGCAATGGAGGAACACTCCCGGCACGCCTGCGTCGTGCGCCGCCGTGATGTTCTGGATCAAGTTCGTGTCGGCCATCATGCCGAAGCATTCGTTGTGGACGATCACGTCATAGCCGCGCCACCAGTTCGGCTGCTCGTAAATGGACACGCGATTCGTGCGGTCGCTCCCTTCGTGGATGATCGTGAACTCCACGTTCGCCCGCGCCGCCACGCCTGCGCTGATGATCGTCTTCTGCTTCGCGTAATCATGGCAGCAACCGCCCGCGACCATGAGCGCGCGGAGGGGCTTCACGGCCTCGGCGGCGGGGAGCGACGCCACGCAGGCGAGCAATGACAACAGTGCGGGGAGAAGTTTGTGCATGGGCGAAGTGTGCGGGGGCGGAGAGCGAGGGCAAGGCGGAAAACGGGAGTTCTGAACGGTGGAACTTTGAACTCTGAACTCTGAACTCTGAACTTTGAACGCAGACGCCGTCCGCCGAGGGCGGCCCCCGTTCAAAGTTCAAAGTTCGACTGTTCAGAGTTCAGAGTTCCCCCCTTCTCCCCCGCCCTGCCCTCTGCCACACTCGCGCGCATGAATTACTTCCTCGCGGCCTGCATCGGCCTGGTCGGCGGCGTGTGCAGCGGACTGTTTGGCGTGGGCGGCGGCGTAGTGATGGTGCCCGCGATGCTGGCCTTCACGGTGCTGGCGATGCGCGACACGCAACAGGCCGTGGGCACCTCCCTCATGGTCATCATCCCCACGGCGCTCATCGGCGCGCTCAAGCACAAGTCCCTCGGCAACATCAACTGGCCCATCGCGCTCCTGCTCGTGCCGGGCGCGATCATCGGCGGCTACTTCGGTGCACAGCTCACCGCCCATATCTCCTCGGACAACTTGAAACGCCTGTTCGGCGGCTTCCTCGTGCTGGTGGGCTGCAAGCTTCTCTTTTGGAAGTAAGCGCCCGGGCGCTTTGAACGCCCGACCGACCGTTATTCCGCGGCGGTCAAAAACATTCTGGAAACCTTGCGCCACACGAACCACCCGACCGGGTCCGGTCATGGTTTGAACACACGATAGAAGGCGCCGCCGGCCGGGCCGTTCGTTTCCACGTATTGCAGCACGCCGTGCAGAGGGGTGTTTGTGAAAATCGGCGTCCAGTCCAGGAGATTGGTCGAGCGTTCCAGTTCGTAAGTGGCGCCGGGCGTGCCGAGGAACAAAACCACCCGGCCTTCCGGCACGCTGTGGAGCGTCAATTGATTGGCCGCCGGCAACGGGACGGCGCTGACGAACACTTCCACCTCGGAGGTTGCGGTCGCACCTTGCCCATCTGCGACGGTGTAGGTGAAACGATCCGGGCCGGCGAAGTTCAACAAGGGCGTGTAGGTGATGTCGCCCCCCGACCAAGTTACGACCGCGCCGTTGGTGCTGGTCGCGCTCACGGTGGAGATGACGAGCGGGTCGAGATCGGGATCGGTGTCGTTCGCGAGCAGGCTCGCGGACGTGATGACGACGGGCTGGTTTTGCACCGTGGCCGCGCCGTCCAGGTTGGCGACGGGCGCTTGGTTGAGCGTGAGGACGGCCACCACGCTGGTCAGGCTGCCGCCGGCATTACCCACGACCACTGAGTAATCACCAGCTTGGCCCGCCAGCAAGTTCGTCAACGTCAGCGTGGCATTGGTTGCACCGGCCAAGAGATTTGTGCCGAAGCTCCAGGCGTAGTTCAACTCGGCACAGCCCGTGGCGGTGATGCTGAACATCACATTTCCGCCCGGCTGATTGGTCTGGCTTTGCGGCTGGGTCGTGATGGCCAGCGTGGAGTCACCCACCGTGACGAGTTGCGTGAGGCTGACGGAATGACCGACGGCATCCGTCGCGGTCCAGACCACGCGGGTGGTGCCGAGCGCGAAACTCAACGGCGCGTCGTTCGTTACGCTCACGGCGCAATTGTCGCTCGCGAGGGCGCTGCCGAGCGCGAGGTTCGTGACCGCGCACAGGTTGGTCTCCGCCGCGACGAACACATCCGCCGGAATGGTCAGCAGCGGAGCCAGCGTGTCCTCCACGATGATGGTCTGGGTGTTCGTCGCGGAATTTCCGCAAACATCCGTGGCGACATAAGTGCGCGTGATGACGCGCGGGTTCACGCCCGCGCTTACGTCACTGACATGCGTGACCAAGGGGCTGGCGTCCGACAGATCGAAGACGCTGCCGCCCGTGAAATCGGGAGCCGGAACATCCAAGACGCACTCCACCGTCAAATCAGCCGGGCTGGTGAGGGCGGGCGCGACCGTGTCCACCACGGACACGATTTGCGTGGAGGCAAGGCTGTTGCCGCACTGATCGATGGCGAGCCAGACACGCGTGACGGTGTAAGTGCCGCCGCACTGGTTGTTCGTGGTGGTGCTGAAGACGCTGAGGCTGGCGAGCGTGCATTCGTCGGTGACGGTTGGCTCCACGAAATCCCACGCATCACCAAAGGCCACGACTGGATTGGTTTCGCCGGTGATGACCGGCGGCGTGGTGTCGTCGAGCATGATGGTTTGCACGCAGGTGCTGGAATTGCCGAACCAGTCCGTGGCCTGATAGAGGCGCGTCACGGTCAGGGGGCACACGCCGCTCGTGGTGTCGCCGACGTGGGTCACGGTCGGGGCCGGGTCGGTGTCGTCGGTCACGCTGCCGCCCGCGAAATCTGCGTCGGGCAGTGGCGCGTGGAAGGGCAGGATCAAGTCAGCAGGCGCGCCCAGCGCGGGCGGCGTCGTTTCCGGTGTTGCCAGGCCCACTTCAATTTCCCACACGCCGGACACGCTCGCTTGATCGGCATCCGTGGCGAAGATGGTGATGAAATGACTGCCCACATTCGCGAAGGTGGGCAGGCCGTCGAACGTGGAGGTGAGCGGATCAAAAGTCAGCCACGCCGGGAGCGGGCCGGTGCTCAACACCAGGGATTCGGGCAAATCCGCGTCGGCAAAAGTCCCCGGCGGCAGCACGAATTGGAACGGAGCGTTCGGCGACGCATACAGCTCGGGAATCGGCAGCGCGAGCATCGGGGCGTTGTTGTACTTTAGGCGGTAGATGTAGATGGTCCCTTCCTTGCCACCGGGCGGTTCTTCATTCGGTGCGCCGACCACGAGCGTGTCGTGCCGGACGGACAAGGCGAAGCCGAAGTGGCCGTTGGCGGAATTATTGCCGGGAATGAATTTCTCGGTCTGGCTCCACAGGTTGGTGCCGCCCGCGTGACGCGCATACAAGTACGCCGCGCCCGAATCTGAACCCCGCGCATTGCTGCCGGACGCGCCCACGACGACGTTGTCGCCGTCCACTCCGACCGAGCGACCGAAGCGATCCGAGTCCGCGCCATCCGAAGCGAGCAGCATCTTGATTTGTCCCCACTGGTTGCTGCCACCTTGATGACGACGGAAGAGGTAGGCCGATCCAGAATCGGTATCGAGAGCGTTGTCGGATGGAGAACCGACCACGATGAGATCGCGATCCAGCGCCACAGAGGTGCCGAAATGATCGTCCGAACTCGGGTTGCTCGCGGTGAGTTTCTTCACCTGGCCCCATTGATTGGTGCCGCCTTGATGACGGTCGAAGACGTAGGCCGCGCCGGAATCGCTGCCGGCTCCATTGTGGTCGCGCGCGCCGACGACCAGCGTGTCGCCTTGCACGGCGAGGCTGTAGCCAAACTCATCGTCCGAGCTGCCGTCCGAGGCGGTGAGTTTGCGAACCTGCGTCCAGTTGGTGCCGGTGCGCTCGAAGACATAGGCGGAGCCGGAGTCGGAACCCCGGTCGTTGTCGTCATGCGCGCCCACGACAATCGTGTCGCCATCAATGCTCACGGCATTGCCGAACTCATCGTCACTCGCGGCGTCGCTCGCGGTGAGCCGCTGCACGAAGCCCCACTGGTTGCTGCCGCCCTGGTGCCGCGCAAAAATGTAAGCCGCGCCCGCGTCGCTGCCGCCCGTGTTGTTCTCCGGCGCGCCGACCACCAGCAGGTCGCCGCTCATGGCCACCGCGTAGCCGAACTTGTCTCCGTTGCCGCCGCCCGGCGGGTAAAGTTTCTTCACCTCATCCCAAGCTTCGGAACCATCCAGCCGGCGCGCGTAAATGAACGCGGAGCCGGTCTCGTTGTTGTGATCGTCCTCGGGCTGGCCCACGGCCACGAAATCCCGGGTGGCGGCGACGGCGTAACCATACTTGTCGTCGTCGCTGTCCCCGTCGCTGGCCTGCGTGCGCGCCACCAGTCCGGCCACGGCGGTCACGGTGGTGTTCGTGTTGAGCACCGCCGGTGCGAAGCCGTCGTTGACCGAGACGGTGAAGCGCGTGGTTTCGTTCGTTCCCAGCACCACGCGGTTGGCCGTGGTCGGAACAAAAATCAAGGCGCGCAACGTTTGGCTCGCGGAAGCCGCCGTGCGATTGCTCAATGTATAGACGCCCAGCCCGTTGCTCACGAAACCGCTCAACGCCGTGAGGTAGCCCTTGATCGGATTGTCGAGCGTCACGCGCACGACCAGCGCCTGCGTGGTACTGTCATCCACTTCCGTGATCAATCCCTTGTAGAACGGCCGCAACGTCGCGCGATGATACACGCGCAATCCCGCCACCATGCCGCTGATGACCGGCGGATCGTTCACCGCCTGCACCGGCTGCGTCACCGAGTTGGTCGTGATGACGTGCGTGTCGCCGGCCAGAATCGTGAAGACGGTGTTCTCAATCGTCGGCACGATGATGCGGTTTTCCACCGGCACGAAGACCAGCGCGCGAGTGGCTGCGGTCACGTTCGTCGGCGTGCCGGTCTTTGTGTAAGTGCCGGTCGGTGACTCGACGAAGCCGCCGAGATTCGTCAGCACACCCTTGGCGATGCGGTCGATGATCACGGTCACGGTCAGGAGTTCCGTGCCCTGGTTGTCCACGTCGTGAATACGGACGTTGGCAAACGGCGTGCCGGTCTGCTTGTCCGTGATGAGCGGCACGGGAACCGTGTTCGTGATCGTGGGCGCATCATTCACGCCGGCCACGGTGATGGAAATCTGCGCGGTGTCTTGATCCGAGCCGGCCTTGAAGACATGCACGGTGACGAGGCCCCGGAAGGTCTGGCCCGAATCATCCGCCACGTCGTAGTGGAATTGTTCGAGGTAAGGATACGTGGCCCCGGGATGATTGGTCTCGAAGTCCGGGTCCGGCGCATACCACAGCACCGTGCCGGCGGGGTTGATGGCCACCAAGCCGCCGCGATCCGGAACGCCCACCGCGTTGAGCAGGAGCGTCTTGTCGTTGATGGTCGGCACGTCGTTGAGCAACACGCCCAGGACATTGTTCGTGGTGCCGGACAGCGCGACGAAGACATCGTTGCACGCCGAGAAATCACCAACCTTCACACGCACCGTGGCCTGGCCGGTGCCGCCGGAACCGTCGGACACCGTGTAGCTGAACTCATCCGTGCCGATGAAGCCGGGCTGCGGCGAGTAGAAAACGGACTGGCCGCTGATGTTCACCGCGCCGTTGTGAGTGGGCGGCGTGAGACTCGTGATGATCCAGCCCGTCGCGTTCGCGGGCTTCACGTTGTCGTTGCCGAGGAGCGGCAGCCCGTTGTTCAGGCTGCCGCTGCGCACGGCGAATTCATCATCGTGGGTTTCGAGGTCGCGGGCATTCGCGCGCTGCTGCACTTCCACCACCACCACGCCTTCCGCGCGTTGCGCCGTGCCGTCGGAGATTTCATACGTGAAGCGCTCGACGTACGGGAACGGCCCGTCGAAATCGCCCGGCGTGTAAATCAACGCCGAGCCGTCAGCGGAAATGGCCACCGTGCCCTGCTGGCTCGGCGCGTTGGTCGAGTTCACGTCATTGATGCCCACGCCGACGATGCTCAACACCTGGCCGAAATCGGGCAGCGCGCGATCATTGACCAGCACGGGCAGCGTGAAGGAGATGGCCGTGCCATTCGCGTTGGTGCCGAAGAAAATGGTGAACGCGTCGTCATTGGCCGCGAGCGCGCCGCCGGTCACGCGCACCGAGACGCGCGCCGTGTCGCTCTGGCGCGAGTCCGTCATGGTGTAGATGAACGTCTCCTCGCCGCTGAAGCCTGGGGCCGGCGTGTAAATCAGCCGGTCGTTCGTCCCGTTCAAAACGACGTTGCCGCCGTGGTTCGGCGCATCGCTGCCGGTGCCGATGGAGACAATCGTCAGCGTGCGCCCGAGGTCGGGAATGGCCGCGTCGTTGAAGAGGACATGAAGCGAATTCGCCGAACTGCCGGACAGCACCGCGAAGTAATCGGGATTGGCGTTCACGCCTTCGCGCACCACGACCACGGTCACGCGGCCCTCCGCCGTCACGTTGGCCGAGCCGTCGAGAATCGTGTAGGTGAACTCGACTTCGCCCTCCTGATCCGTCGCCGGATCGAAGAGCAGTTTCTTGCCGCCAGCCTTGATGCTCATGGTGCCGAGCGACGGATTCGCGGGCGTCACGTTGATGATGGTAATGCTGTCGCCGCCCGCGCCGATCACGCCGTCGTTGGCCAGCACGTCCAGCTCGGCCACGCCGTTGTCATTGGTTTCCGCGCTGCTGTCGAACGGCACGACGAAGAAATCACCGCTCGTGCTGAGGCTGCCGACCACGACCGTGACCACGCCCGTGCCGGTGCCGCCGAATCCATCCGTCGCCAGATATTTGAAAGTGTCCTGACCAACGAAGCCAGACGCCGGCGTGTAGCGCACGATGGTGCCCGCGCCGTTCGTCGTGGCCGTGCCGTGCGCGGGGGCCAGCACGATGCCGCGAATGCGCAGTCCCGCCGACGAGTTGGACACGATGGTGTCGTTCGCGAGCACGTCCAGCGCCGCGTCCTGCACGCCGGAGGCGATGCTGAACACGTCGTTGCGCACGCTCAACGTGCCTTCGCGGTTCACGATTTGCACCGTCACCTGACCGAGGGCGCGCGCCGTGCCACCGCCGGAAATTTCGTAAGTGAACGTCTCCGTGTAGGGGAACGGCCCGCCGTTGGTTTGCGAGTAGCGGATCTGGTTCCCCACAATGGACACGCTGTCACGGCCCGGCGTCGTGACGATGCGCGTGATGGTCAGCGCGGTGCCCGGCAGGGGCAGCGTGTTGTCATTCGCCAGCACGTTGAGCAACGGGGACTCGCCCTTCGCCACGCTGTAATGATCCGCGCCGGCGAAGATGTTTCCGTTCAACTGGTTCAACGTCACGCGCACCGTGACCAGCGCGCGGTCAATGTTCCCCTGCGCGTCGGTGAGGGTGTAGGTGAACACTTCCGTGCCGACGAAATTGATCTCGGGCGTGTAAGTGAGATTCGTGCCGCCCGGGCGGATGACCACCGCGCCGCCGTGGCTGGGCGTGCCGATGGCCGTGATGGCAAACGCGCCGCCGTCGAGGTTGAAGTTGCGGTCATTCGCCAGCACATCGAGCGGGAAGTTCGAGCCGTCCGCCGTGACTTTGAAGGCGTCGTCGTTCGCGAAGAACATGCTGCTGTCCGTGACCGTGTAATCAAACGTGTCCACAAACGACTGGCCGAGCGCCAGTCCGTCGAGGAAGGCGGAGACCGACGGATCGTAACTGACCTGGTTGCTCGCGATGTTGACCAGCGCGCCGCCGGGCGTTTGCAGGTTCGCGACGGAGATGACGTTGGTGCGGTTGTCCGGCGCGAGTCCGTTCACATCCACATCGCTGTCAAACAGCGCCGGATTGTTGGTGGGGAAGAAAATGGGATTGAAGCTGATGGCGACATCTTCCGGCGTGCCGGTGCTGTCGTCGCGCGCCACCGGCGTGTCGTTCACGCCGAAGACGATGACCGCGACCAGGGTCGTCACGTTGCCGCCCCGGCTGTCGGTGATGGTGGCGAAGAACGAGTCGAGCGTGGTTTCTTCGCGCGCGAGTTTGTTCAGGTTGGTTGAGACCGAAGGATCGTAAGTCAGAACCAGCCCGCCGCCGCCCAGCGTGACCGCCGCGCCCTGCGCGCTGAACGCGGAAACTGCGGAGACGGTGAGCACGTCGCTGCGATCCACGTCGCTGTCGTTGGCGAGCAGGTTGGTGCTGAGAATGAGCAACGAGGTCTGCTCGTCGGTGCGCCAGAGATTGCTGAGGGCGTAAGCCGGCGGATTGCCCGCGAACAGGACGGTGGCGTCCACGCGGTTGGATTCGCCCGAAGCCGGCGGCAGCACATAAACCACGCTCAACTGCGCCACGACTTGGCTGAGCGTCTGGCCCGAGCCAACCAGCGCAGTCAGACCGCCCAACGATCCCGGATCGGACACCGGGTTCGGCGTGTCGTTCACACCCGCCACTTGCACGTCCACGCGCCCGAAGCTCGTGCCGCCATGACTGTCCTCCACCGCGTAATAGAACACGTCGTTCGTGGATTCACCGAGCGCGAGACCGTTCAGGAACGACGACGTGCGCGGGTTATAGACGAGACTGGTCTCGATGCGGTCGGCGCGAATTTCCAATTTCACCGCCGCACCGAACAGGCTCGTGGCCGTCAGCCGCGTGGCATCGGTCAGCACCGCCCACACGCCTTTGACAGCCGCGTTGTCCACGTAATACACGGGGATGGAAAACGAGTTCGAGTTGATCACCGTCACGAAGTGGAAACCGTTGTAGCTCGCATGACCGCCGTAGCCGGAGAGCAGGATGCGCTGGCCCGAGGCCAGTCCGTGGTTCGTGGATTGCACCACCAGCGGTGCGAGTCCGACCGTGCCTTGATAGCCGGTGATGGCGAGCACGCTGCCGACCACGCCCACGACTTTCAACGTGCCGGAGTGGTCATCCGTGTCGATGTCCGTGTCGTTCGGCAGCAGGCTCACCGGGGAATTTTGCGGCGGATGCGGATACTGCACATCGGTGGCGAAGACGGTGCTGGAACCCGCGAGGTTCGGACTCGCCATGACCCGCAGGACCGTGTCCTCGTCCGTGGCCACGAGATCGTTGCCGGGCAGCGGGGCGTCGTTCACCCCGATGATTTGCAACGTGACCTTCGCTTCCGAAGGCGTCGAGGGCAGGCGCGTGTTCTTGGTCTGCCACGAACCGCGCGGCGCGCTGTCACTGCTGAACAACACCGGGATGGTGAAGGTGTCGTCGTTGATGTTGATGATGGCGAACTCGCCGTTGTAACCCGGCTCTGCCGCGTTGGTGATGACAATGACCGTGCCGTTGGTCAGCCGGTGGCCGGGCGAAACGATGGCGGTCACGTTGCTCAAGGTTGCGTAGCTCTGAATCAGCCCCGTGCCCACGTCGAGAATCTGGTAGTAGAAGGAGTCCGTGAGTTCCGCGCCGACCGCGAGCCGCTGGATGTTGGAACTGCCGCGCGGATCGTAGAGCAAGGCCGCGCCGCGCAACGGGCTGTTCGACGGCGTGACGCTCACGAACGCGCCCGCCGCCGTGTTGGTGGCGAACTTGCCAATGGTGCCGGCATTCGTCCCGCGGCTCACATCGACGATCACGAGTTGGTCCAGTCCGTCCGCATCCAGGTCATTGGCCAGCGCCAGCACCGTGGTCAGGTTGTCCTCCGAAACCACCAGCGCATCCGGCACGGCCACGGGGAAGGCGTTCGGACTGCCGAACGGCGTGGGCGAAGTGTCCGCGCCCGGCGAAGTCCGGTTCGCACTCGTGTTGCGGGCCAAGTCCGCGCCGCCGAGCGGCGGCGCGAGCACGAGGCTGTTTGGCAGCAGCGCGAACCCGAGGAACTGCGGGGCCAGCGTCAGCGAGGTGTTCGGGAAAACTTTGTTCAACGAAGGCGTGGTCGGATCGGCCCAGACGCCATTGTAAGTCAGCGCGACGACGGGCAGGCCGCCGAGGCCGGACTTGCGGATTTCGAGCGAGCCACGATTGGTCATCGCGAGCGTCGCCGTGGCGATTTCCACGCGCGTGCCATTGGCGCTCATCGCGGCGTCCGCCACGATCACGCCGAAGCCGGGCTGGATCACCACATTGGAAAACGTGTGCCGCGCCACGCCATCCACGAAGAGGCTGTAGTCGCCGAGATTCACCGGCGCGGAATTGCGCGGGACATAAACCTCCACGAAACGGGACTGGCCGACGGCGGGATCAAAGTGCAGTTCATTGATGACCACGCGGCGCGTCGCCTCGAACTCCACGGCCCCGGCATCCGGCTGGTTGTCGCGCCAGACGTTGCGCTGGTCGGTGGGCAGCGCATTCACCGCGCGTCCGTGGGCGGGGCTGCCCGCCTGCAAGCCGTAAGCGGGCGTGGGCTTGATGAGGGAATCAAACGCCGTCAGCAAGGGACTCGTGCTCGGCGCGTCGCTCGGCTGGTCGAGCAGCACGATGGATTGCGGCTGCCCGCCCTGCATCAGCGTCGTGCGCGTGAGGTCGTCGCAAATGTTGCCGCCCTGCGAAATGATTTCGCCCGAGCCGGCCACTTCCAGCGCGAGGCCGGAGAGGTCGTTGAAGATGGAATTGCGGACGGTGATGACGGTGCCGAAGACGTTCGCGTGCAGCGAGGAGCCGAGCACCGCCGCGTCCTGGTTCTGCGCGAACGTGCAATGCACCACGCTCACCGGCAGCTCCGTGGCCGGGGTGTAATTCTCCGCATAGATCGCACCGCCGCCGAAGCCGCTCGTGGAACGCTGGCGGTTGGCGGAGAAAGTTGTGTTCACGAACGAGCAGGCTCGATCGGTGTAAATCGAAACGCCGCCGCCGCCCAGGCCGAGCGACACGTTGTTCGCGTTGCCTTTGATCAGGCATTGCTCCAAAGCGAGCGCGCCCCGATCCACGTCAATGGCTCCGCCCCATTGTGAGGCCGTGGAATCGGTGACCGCGCAGGCGCGCATCGTGAGGCCGCCGTTCAAGCCCACGTAAATCGCGCCACCCGTGCCCTCGGTCTCGCCGCGTGTGCCGCTCCCGCGCGTCAGTGTGAGTCCCTCCATGACCACGGTGGCGTGGATGCGGAACAACTGCGTGTCGGGCACCAGGTTGCCGTCCGTGTCGCCGCTGATGGTCAGGAGATCCGCGCCCGGCCCTTTGATGGTGAGGTTGCGCGTGAGCTTGATCGGGCCGCGATTTTTATCGAGCCGGATCAGCGCCGGATACGCCGGGAGCGCGAAGGTGATGGTGTCGTTGTTCCCCGTGTTGGTGATCGCGTAGCGCAGCGAGCCGGGCAAAAGATCGTCATCAATGCGCGTGACGAAATGATTGCGCGGCGCGAACTGGAGCAAAATCTTGAGCGTCTTCGTGGCCGTGTTCAGCACCGAGTCCTTGGCGTGCAAGGTGAAGGTGGTGCCGCCCGGCTCGTTGGGCGGAAAAACATGCGTGGCGCTGACGACAAACTTCAGGTTCGTGAGCGCGAGGCTCGCGTTGGTCTGGTTCGCGATGATGCGATAGACGCCCGGACTGATGAGCGCGAAGCCGCCGGTCAGGTTGGTCAGCACGCCCTTGGCCGGATTATCCAGCGTGACGGTCAGCGTGAGGAGATTCGTGTCATCGTCCGCGACGGAAATGCCCAGGAACGGACTCACCTGCGCCGCCGGCGAGATCAGCACCGGCTGATTCGTGGGCACGCCGTTGAAAACCGGCGCGCCGTTCACGCTGGTGATGGCGACGTGGGTGCCGTTGTCCGTGCGCGGGGCGCCGAGGCTGTCCACGGCCACAATGGTGAGTGTGGCGTTGACGGTTTCGCCCACCACGCGATTGGGCCGTTGCTTGGGACGGAAACCCGTCAGGCGTATCTGGTCGGTCACAAATGCGGGCGTGCCGGAATAAACATTCGTCGGCTCATACGCGCCCTTGGCCGAATCATCAATCGAGAGCGTCACCGTCATTGGCTGGAGTCCGCCCTGATCGAGATCCACGATGCTCACGGTCTGAAACGGCTTGAGCAACGGCTGGCTGGGATCGTCCGTGATGCGGAAGGTGGTGGAAGACACGCCCACGATGCTCGGGGCGTCGTTCGCCGCGACAATCGTCAACTGATTGGTCGTGGCAGAACTCCCGCCGTGAACGTCGGTCACGCGCACGCGCAGGCGCACGGTGAAATTGGTGGCCGAGGCGTTCGCCGTCGCACGATAGCGGACCGAGCGCACGGCGGATTCGAGAAACGCCTTGTTGCCCGTGAACGAAGGCGCGGCGGGTTCAAGCGTGCCGTAGGTGAAGGTCGGATCGTTGACCGGCTCAATCGTCAGCGTCAGTTGCTCTTCATCACCGATGTCGGGATCACTCACCGTGACAAAGAAGGGCAGCACGTTTTGCGTGTCGAGCATCGCGTCCGGCGAGAGGGTGGAGGCGACGGACGGCGCGTCGTTGTCCGAAAAGACAAACACTTGAAAGGTCGAGCTGACCGCCGCGCTGCTGGCATTCGAGGCATAAATGGTCAGGGAGAAACTGCCCGTCTGCCCGACCGGCACGCTGTTCGCGAAGGGCGCGAACTGGAACGCCCGAAACTGGGTCGTCACGTTCGGCGGCGTTCCGCTCGTGATCACCGAGTCGGTGTTGGAGAACACGCCGAAGGGGGCCGCGTTGGTTCCGAGCACGGCGATGACATGCACCGTTTCGGACAACTGCTTGAGATGATCCACGTCCACGATGGTGATGCCGTTGAAAAGGTTGGTCAGAAAACGGTCCGAGATGGGACTGGCCGCGCCGCCCAGCGTGCCCGTGATGGCCGGCAGATCGGGCACCGGAGTCACGCGCAAGGTGAACGTGTCGGTGGCCTCGAACTCCCCGTCGCTCACGCGCAACGTGACCGTCGTGCCGGCCACGGACGTGTTTTCGTTCGGCTGCGGAGTGAGGACGACGGTGCGGTTGCTGCCGCTGCCGCTGAAGGCGAAACCGGCGGGCGTCACGACTCCGGGCAAAGAGGATGATCCGGTGACGACAAGGCTGCCCTGCGCCGTGTCCACGTCGGTCACGACCAAATCAAGGGCGATGGAGGAACTGTCCTCGGAAATGATGAACGGATTGGTGTCCAGATAGGTGATGACCGGCGGATCGTTCACCGCGTTGAACGTGACCGTGAAGCTCTCCGAGTTGGTCAGCGCGCCGTCATCCACGAAGACCGTGATGGTCACGCTGCCAAAGGCGTCCGCCACCGGCTGCAACGAAACCAGGCCGTTGCTGTCGCTGTGCGAGAAGAGAATCCCCGACAAACGGACGAGGTTCGTGTTGGAAGAAAACCCGCGCAGGTTGAGCGAACCCGCGCCCGACTCCGCATCGCCAATGGTGAAGGCGTACGGCCCGGCCGTGAAATCCTCGTTCGTGGCCTGGTTGCTGATGGCGGTGATGGTCGGGGCCGTGGCAGACCAGGCCGTGGCGACGGCGAGCCAGAGGGTCAGCGTGAGGAACGGCAGCAGGCGCCAGTTCCGGCGTCCGCGCGGCAGGGTTCGGTTCAATCGTTCCATAACAAACTCAGTTTGAGGGCCGGGGCGTTTCATCGTTGGCCTCCGGGGACGGGAGCGGTGACGGGGAAGTCCGGTCGGCGAACCTCGCCCGTCCGCGCCAGCGCGTGTCCCGGCTTGGGCAGTTCCACAGTGGCCAGCGCTTTTTCATGGAGCGTCACGCCGGCCATCTGTTCGGTGTCTTGGCGAAATTTCTCGTCCAGTTGCGTGCGCTTCGCCGTGAGCAACTGGCGGCGCAAGGCGGCTTCCGACTCCTGGAGCGAACGCTCGGTGGCCGCGCGCAGGTCGGTTTTCATCACCGCGTAAAAACCCGTGTCGGTCTGGATGATGTCGCTGACGTGTCCCTTCTCGAGCGCGTAACCGGCCGCCAGCACCGGCTTGGGCCAGCGTTGATTAAATTCGCCCGCGTTCATCCAGCCGAGGTCGCCGCCCCGATGGCGACTGGCCTGGTCATCCGAGTATTGCACCGCCAGTGAACCGAAGGCTTGCGTGGTCGGATGGCGCGTCAGCGTCGGCGGCGACTCCTTGAACTTGCGGAGTCCCTCGGCCAGGCGCGCGCGCGTCTCCGTGCGTTTCGTTTCGCTGCTGTTGGCGCTGGCTTCCAGAAACAGCACGGCGAGCCGCACCTTGGCCGGCTCGGTGTATTTCGCGCGGTTCTTCTCGAACTCGGCGCGGACCTCCTCGTCCGTCACGGTTACTTTTTCCAACTGCGTCGTGACTTCCTGTTCGAGAAGTTTCGCCACGAGCAAATTACCCAGTTCACGCGCGACCTGCGGATCCTTGTCGAGACCGGCGGACTTCGCGCGCTGGATCAGCGCCTCGTACTGCACCATCTCCTGGAGCAACGCTTTCTTCTCCGGCACGCCGCGCCCGAGTTTGCGACGGCGCTCGGCCTCGCGCTGCAAATCCGCCGTCCGAATCTCGTGCGTCCCGACTTTGGCGAGCACATCCGCCGGAATTTTTTCCGAGCAACCGGCCAGCGCCAAGGCCACGACGACGGTGAGGGCGGACCATCCGGCCATCCGGCTGCGTTGTTGCGAAAAGGGTTTCATGAAAAGTCCTCCGCGCGGATTAGGGCGCATAAGCAACGCGCACGCGCATGAAGAGTTTGGGCGTGTCGCTCACGGTCTGCTTCGAGCGGTAGGAGACAATCTCCACGTCATTCGCGTGCTCGGGCGCGGTGAATTGTTCCCACCACTGGTCGCCCGAGTGCCACGTCACGAGGTCGTCCGAAACCTCGACGGCGTATTGCACCTGCACCACGGAGTACGGACGGCGGAAGGCGACGGTCAGGCGCTGGTTGACGATTTTGAACTCCGGCGCGCCGCGCGAAAGCTGCGGGGCCGACGGATCGAGACCGAAGGCGTAACGGTGCAGGTTGCGAATTCCTTTGAAGCCGGAATCCAAGTTGCCGAACGCCGTCAAATCCGAGGATGCGCCGGGGAAGAAACGATCCTGCCACGCGTTGAAGGACATCTGCTGCTCCAGGATCATCACGCGCGCGCTGGAGACGTTGCTGACCTTGTAGGCCGCGTTCGTGCGAATCACGAGCTGCACGTACTCCAAGCCGTTCGAGAGAATCGCGGTGGACTTCGGCGTGACGGCGATGAGCGCCGTGGTCTGGAAGGGGGCCAAGTTCACGAACGCAGGAATGGACTGGTAGTCGGTGCCGTTCGCCGCCGTGCCACTCACGGTCAGTTGCACAAAGACGCTGCGGTCAAGAATGCTTTCCCGGGTGATGAGGAAATAACCCGGCGTCAAATCCGACTTCAACGCGAGCGGCTCCAGCGCCTCGATGCTGATGAGCGGCTTCAAATCTTCAATCGTTACCTGCGCGTGCGCGGTGGTGGCGGCTTCGTAGGTCGCTCCGCCCAGCACCACGATGTCCACCACTTCGTTCAACTCGGTGTTCGCGTCCGCGTAGGGAATGACCGTCAGCGTCAGCGTGCGCTGCCCGGCCGGGAACGTGACCTGCGGGGAAATGTAGAAATAATCCGTGCCGTTGCCTGCCGGGCCGGTGATTTGCAAGTTCACGACCAGCGCGGCGTCGAGCGAACCCGTGCGCGTCAGGCGGAACTCACCGGACGAGGGGCCGTTCTCGCTGGCGACGGGAACCGTCGCCACGATGCTCACGCGCGGCGCGAACGCCTTGTCGCCGGTGATGACGTGGCCGCTCTCGACCAGACTGGCCAGGCCCTGCTGCGCGAGGATCGGGCCTGAGAGGGTGAGCGCGAGGTCGCCATAAACCGCGCCGCTGCCCGTGCAACTGATCTGGAGGATGGAATTGCTCGTGGTGTTCATCACGCGGACGTAATTCGTCAGCAACTTGGAAGTCCCGACCAGCACGCGTGAAAGATCCAGGCGATCATTCTCCGCCGGGTTGAAGTCTTCAATGGTGTCGTTGCCGTCATAACGGCTGGCGAGGACGAACAGGTCCGCGCCGCCATTTCCGCGCACGACATCGGCACCGGGCCCGCCCGAGATGACATCGCTCTCCATGCTGCCGACCAAGCGGTCGTTGCCGCCGCCGCCGATCAGGAAGTGCCGCCGGTCCGGCCCGTAGCTCGGAATGTAACTGGTCGCGTAGGAGTTGGTGTTCAGAGTGGAACTGGGCAGCGCGACCTGCAGATTGCGCGTCTCGGCGGAACCATCCGCGACGACGTAACTCCAATCGCGGCTCAACGCGTGGCTGGCCAGATACGGGTCTTCCTCGGCCGTGAAACCGGCGAAGGACGGCAGGGCTTTCGGCACCGCGCCATCCAGGTTTTCCGCGTTCAGCGAAACCTCGGTGCGTGGGCGGTAAATCTGAAGGCGCACCGTGTTCGTGGAAACGGCGTGGGCCGGGTTCTCGTCCTGCAACGTCACTTGGAAACTGGAGCTTTCCACGGCCCCGGCCAGTGATTGGTCGGCGTAAATGATTTTTCCGCCCTCAATGTCGGCTTGCGTGAAAGTGCCGCCGAGGTTCAGCACGGCGTCGGGATTGGCGGCGGAAGCCGAAGCGTTGCGGAGGTAAAGCACTCCGGAGTCCGGAACCCGCGTCACCGTGTAGAGCAGCGCGGCGGGCGCGCTGTCCGAATCCACCGCCTGCAACAGCACGAGGGACGTGCCGTCGGCCACCGCGCGGACTTCCTTCGTGGCGAGACTTGGCACGCGATCATCTTGGCGCGGATTGGTGCCGCGACGGTGCTCGGCCAGATTGTTCAGCCCGTCGCCGTCGGGATCGGCGTTCGGATCATCAAGGCTGAAGCGCGTTTCCCACCAGTCGGGAAGGCCGTCGCCGTCGAGGTCTTCGCTGTTCAGCGAAACCAGCAAGTCCATGCGGTAGGCGGCGGTGCGCAGCGCCTGCGCCGCGTCGAACGCGCCGCCGGCCGGGCCGATGCGGCGCGCGGGCAGTCCTTGCACGGTGATCTGCCCGTGCGCGTGGGTCTGCGCCACCGCGCCCAGCGGCAGCGCGGCGGAGTTGATGGGCAGCCCGCTGAGGAGCGCCTCGTGCGGCACGTTCAGGCGGTAGGAGAACTCGCCTTCGTTGACCTCGCGCAACGTGGCGCGCAACGCCAGCGTGCCGCCGCCGGACTTTTCAATGGTCCACAGCAGCGTGCCTTCCGTGAGCAGGTACGGCCGCACCGCGTCGGTCACGATCACCTTGCCGTAGAACACGGTGGCCGGCTCGGAAATGGCGGCGGCGTGGGCGGACGGCGCGAGCACGGCCAGCAGCGCCGCGATGCCTCCGGCGAGGAAGCCGGTCCAGTGAGTGATGGCTTGTGTCTTCATAGGTCGCCGAGTCCTTGGCGTGTCAGTTCCCGGAGTAGCCATAGGTTTGGAAAACAAGTTTGATGTCTGTGACCTGCTCGATGAACCGTTCCAGGCCCACGTCCGGATCGGCGTTCAGCATCCGGCCCGGGATGATGAGCATCCACTGGGTGTTCCAGATGGAGCGGCCGATGAGCCGCCCGTCGCCCACCAGTTCGTCGAGGTTCACCTCGTTGCCGCCGTCGTGATACGCGCGGAACATCGAGGAACGTCGCGGCTCGCCCATCCGTTCGCTCATCGAGTCAATCAGCGGGATATAGCTCGACCGCTCCAGGCTCGCGCCCAGCGCGGGCAGCGGCACCGGGATGCGCTGATCCACCACCTTCCAGAAACGCACGTCCGTGGGCGTGATGGCGGAGGACACGCTCATCACATCCATGCCGACGGGCACCAGATAAACGCGCGGCGTGGCCGGGAGACCGTTCAACACGTTGCCGCTCAAGTAGTCGGAGAACCACACGCCGATGGAACGAATCTTCGTGGCAAACACGCTCGGATCGTAGGCGTGGTCACCGCCGCTGAGCGGATGGCCGAAGAAGTTTCGTCCCGCAATCACCTCGGTGCCGAAGCGCAGGACCAGGCCCGGCTCGGCCACATGATTTCCCTGGGCATCGCTTTCACTGTTGAACGGACGGCAGTAGGCGCGGAACTCAGGCAGTTGCCAGAGGTCCGGCACCTTCGCGCCTTCCAACGTCTGCCGCCAGAGGTCGTCCGAGTTGGCGCCTTCTTGCGGGAACCCCACGGGCTGCTCGGGCGCGTCCTCATCTTCTTCGGCCCGCGGCAGGATGCGGTAACGTTCCGTGCGCAGGGACATTTTACCCGTCTCGTACTGCGGGTTGTTGATGCCAAGCTGGCTCTTCTGGAGATCGTATTGCGCCTTGAGCCAGGCCAGAGCCTCGGACAGGCCGCCGCGTCCGAAACGCGCGTCCCCGTCGAAGTGTCCGATGGTGCGCGCGCGCACGATGTCCGTGAAGACATGGACCGGCGAGAGCGGGTCGGACTCGCCCGGATTCAACTCGTAATCGTAGGCCTTGGCCGCGAGGTAGGTGTAGCGGGCGGCCAGATCAAAAGCCTGGCGGTAATTTTGCAGCGAGTGGTTGCGGGACACGCGGAAGGTCATGTCCTGATAACGCCCGCGCTGGGTCTGCGCGGCCACGCGTTTGTTGAAGGCGGCGCGCTCGTCCACCAGGCGCACGCCCTCGTCCACCATCTGGCGGTATTGATCCGACAGTTCGCGCAGGGCCTGGATTTCCTTGAAGATTTCGATGCGCTTGATCGGCTCGTCGCCGAGGAGGTTCTCTAATTCTTTGAGCATTTCCTTCACTTCGAGCGCGTTCTCCTCGCGTTGCTCGAACAGTTGCAGTTCGTTTTCAGTGATGGCGAGCGCGCCCTCAGCCACGAGGCTGGCGATTTTGAAACCGGCCGTGCTGGCATTGATGCCGGCGGTCACGCCGACTTCCGTGACCACGAACGTGCCGCGAATCGGCGCGAGCGCGTCTCCAGGTGAGAAAGCCAGTCCGGCGGTCGGCAGGCCCGTGGGCACCATCGTGCGGCCCGCCTCGAACGTCTTCGTCACCGTATCCTCGACCGCCTCGAGCACTTCCAGCACGCCAGCGATGCCCTTGAGCACCTCGGTGGTGATGACCTTGATGCGGGAGAACACCTCGTTCTTGAGCCGGATATTCGCCCGCATGTCCACCTTGGCGTTGACGAAGCGCAACTCGCGGACGATCTGCCCTTGAAGCGCATCCCACGCGCCAATAGCCGAGGCAATCTGAGCCTCCTGTTGCATCATCTTGTTGAGCAGCAATTGCAACTCGCCCGCCGAGGCGCGCGATCCCCATTCCGCCGGGGCCTGGAAGGTGTAGCCGGCCGTGGTCGTGGGCATGAATTGCACCAGGTTCTCCAGCCCCACCTTCGGGCCGGACAGGTCGGTGTAATTGATCGCGTACCAGCCATTGCGCGCGAGGGCCGGCGTGTTGCTGCTGGTGTCCGGCACAAACGTGGGGTTGAACAGCCGCCGCGTGGCCTCGCTTAAATACAGCTTCATGTCCGACGGGATCGTATCAATGTCCGCAATCGTGTTGCGCGGCGCGTCCCCGCTGCCCAAGCCGTTGACGAAGGCGTCATAGATGTCGCCGCCCGTGAGTTTGCCGCTCGAATCAAACGAGGCAAAGCCCGAGGCCGGCCCCGGCACCGTGGTGTTGTCAATCTTCCGCACGTCCACATACATGTGGAGCAGCAGGTCGGGACCGTCATAACCGGCGGCATAAACCCGGCCCGGCCCGATGGTGCCGACATACGGCTTGCCGAAAATTTTGATGAGCTGGTTCTTGTAGGAAAGGTCCTCCTGGAAGACCGCGTTGCGGAACTCGGCCTCGCTGTTGCCGACCTGGCGCAGCATGTTCCGCGCTTCATTGGCGTTGTCCCAGATGGCTTGCGCGTTCTCCATCGCCTTTTGCGCGCGTTCGTACACCTGCTCGAAGTGGGTCTTGCCGAAGAGCAGATCGTCCACGAGTTGCGGGCTGATATCGAAGGGCACCACGTTGCCGGACAGGCCCAGCGGGTTCTGGCCCTTGTTCGCCTGATCGAAGGTCGTCTGGATCGCGTTCAAGTTGGCCGACACCACCGCGATGTCCGCGTTCTCCGTGCGGTCCACTTTCTGGATGCCTTCGAGCCGGCCGTTCGGATGCTCGGAAGGCAGGAGCGCATTCGCCGTCACCCAGTCGAAGTACGCGCCCTGCGCCGCGCGCCGCGCCCATTCTTCCACGCCCCAGCCGCGATCCGGCAGGCTGTCGCGATAGCCCTGCCACTGCGCTTCCGGGTCTTCCACGTATTTCTGGCGGTAGGTGAGGTTGACGATCTCCGCGCCGACCTTGGCTTTCGCCGCCGCCATCTGCGCGAACTTCCGCTCGTCGAGGAAGTCCACTTTGATCACGATGTCCTGGATGTTGTAGAACTCCGAGCGCGACACCCAGTTGAAGTTCTCGTGCTTGAGCAGTTCATACTGGTTCCTCATGCCGGTCAGGTAATGGCCCCACGCGTCACCGTGGCCCTGCGGGAAGAGGAGCATCGCGTCGTCCTCGTCAATGAACCCGTCAAAGTTCAGGTCGGTGATGTTGTAATTCTGCGCGTAGGCGGCGGTGCCTTCGGCTTGGGTGAAATTCCAGAAGAGGCGGTTATAGACCGGGCGCGCGAAGAAATCATCCACGCCGCGCAACAGCCCGAGTTCCTCGTCAATCAAGGACGGCACCATGTTCTGAAAGGAGAAGATCGACGGTGCCAGACTGCCGTAGTCCACGTTGTCGCTGCCAAACCCAATCGTCGGATCGACCGCGTCCGTGTAAGCCTCGTTGCCCAGCAGCGTGTAGAAATCCGCGATGCGCGTGGAGACGAGTTGCAGCGCGTTGGCAATGGCCGGTGTGGAAACCGGCGTGGACAAATCAATGCTCAAGTCCCGTCCGCGTTTCAGAATCGTCTCGTAGAGTTCGATCAATCCGACGTTCTCGATCACGTTCTGCGCGGGATTGAGGGCGACCGGCCCCTCGAAGCGCGCGCCCAACTGCTGCAACATGCTCGACGCCGTCGCCGGATTGTCGCCCTGGAAATCACGGATGCGCGCCTCGTACGGATTCACCGCGTCCAGCACGCGCTTGATCCAGCCCTGCGCCAGTTGCGCGCGATAATCGGGGAAGCCGTCGGCGTCCAAGTCCACGAAGGGCTGGGAATTGCCCGCGCCCGCCCACACGAAATTCACCTGCGGCGAACCGTCGGGCTGGGTCAGCTTCCAGTTCGTGCCCGCCGTCACGTCATCCGCATGGCGATAGCGCACGAACCAGAACGTGTCCGCGAGCAGCGCCTCGGGCGCGTTGGGATTGCCCTTCAGCGTGACTTGATAGCGACCTTGGCCGCGCCGACCCGTCGGATCGGAGAACACTTTCCACGGATTGGCCTGGCCCGGCGGCAGCAAATCCGGCGGCGGCACGTTCAGGCTGCCGTCATCCGGGCGGTACCACCATTCGAAGTAGAGGTCGTCGGCGTTCGCGCCGAAATCGCCGGTGTGGCGCAGGCCGAGATTTTCATCGAACACGTTGTCGGATACTGAGGTCTTGATGGAACCGCGATAGCGTTCGCGCCGGTCCACCTTCACCACATGGATCGTGATGGGCGAACCGCCGAGGCTCGGATCGTTGTTCTCCACCACGCTCACGTAACTGATGTCCGGCACCGTCGTCGCCGGGGTCGGGTCAAGGAACGCGCCGTTCGGAAGGATGGCGAGGCCGGGACCGAACTGCCGGGCGGGCGCGGCGCGGCGCACATCGGAAACGACCCGCTTGATCCCCGGGAACACCGGGTCATTGATGGTCACGATCTTGTCGGTGCTGTCGCGCAACACTTCCGCGTCGAGACCGACGAGGTAGGCGTCATCGGCGTTGGCAATCGTGACCGGCGGCGGCACCACGCTGCCCGGCGGCAGCACGCCGATGGTCTGATAGTACGTGGTCCAGAACGTCTCGAGCTTCGAGCGGTAGTCAGCGAGTCCGGGAGTGGTAATGGCGGCGTTGTTGGAATCGAGCAGCGACGGATTGCGCGTGAGCTTGGCCAGGGACGCCACGGAATCTTTCCACGCCTGGCTCTCGGCGAGGTCCGAGAGTTTTTGCGCTTCTTCCGCCGTGAGGATGTTCGGTTCAAGAATGTAAACGGCGGGCGGCGACGCGGTGAGCGTGCTGTCGCCAATTTCCTTGTCGTTGACGAGGCCGATGATTTCCAACCGCCCGGCCAGCGGGTCAAAGCGCACGCGCTTTTGCAAGGAGGCGGGCAGTTCGTTGAAAATGTACCGGCCCTGCTTGACGCGCGTACGCTTGGTCGCGGGCTGCAGCTCGGCCGGGAACTGCCCCAGCGTCATCGGCACGCTGCGCCGATCCAAAACCTGGCCGACGCGCGCCGTCCAGTTATCGCGCCAGCCCGCGCTGGTCGCGAGCGGGTTCAGCGAATCGAAGACCACTTCCGCCGAAGCGAACGCCAGCACGCCGGGCAGGCCGGGCGTCTCAATGGTTTGCACCGATCCGTCGTCGTCCACCAGCGTGCTGAACGGATGGTCCGCGCGGTATTCGCCGCCGGAGAAAGTGAGCGTTTCACCGGCCTTCAGCACCGGCACCACTTTCGGCCAGTCGCTCTTGTACAAGACCGGAGTCGGGGCGACGCTCGGCTCCACGCCGGTGACCGGCAGGATGGCGTTCGGCGCGAAACCCAGCAGCGCGTCAATGGCCGGCGGCACAAACGAAACGCAGTCGCCGACCTGCGGCACCACGGCGCGTTTGACGACGAGCGTGTTCTGCAACGATTCGGTAATCATGCCCGGCTGGTTCGGCGGCCACCAAAAACCCGGCAGCAGCGGATAGTAGAAATAGCCGGTGAACCACGCATCCTCGCCGCCGGAAACCGACCAGCTCGTCCCCTTGTGATCTTCCCAATAAACGGTCTGGGCCTTGAGGTTGACGCCGTAGGTTCGGGCGCACGGCGCGGCCCCGATCACCTCGACCAGCGGATAAAACGGGATGACCGGCTCGCCCGCTTCCATCAACACGTTGGGTTCCAACTGCAACGTGCGCGGCGGCGTGGAACTGACGAGCAGGGACGGATTCGCAAAGCGATAATTCGGAATGTTCGCATCCTCCTTCTGCACTTTGTACACGCGCATCTTGAACTCGCTCTCCGCCGTGTCGAAAAACTGCACCAGCACGAACGGATGCGAAGTGAAGCTCGCCGGATTCTCCAACTGCTCATCAAAGGTCGAGTTCGCGCGGCTGTATTTGTTCAGGTCGTTGTGGCGCAGCGCATAGACGGCGGGGGGGCGGGGCGAAGCCGTCACGTTCCGCAGCGACGGAGCCATGAGCGCGTGTTCCTCGTTGGGATTGTAGCCCGCCAACAAAGGATTCGGCTGGTTGTACACCTGCACCTGCTGGAGGCGCGAAGGATTGTACGTGGTCTCGGCGGGAATCACGTTGGTCAGGAAAGCGCCGCCGGGCAGGAAGTAAATGTTCGTGGCCGCGTCCACCACCATTTGATCCAAGCCGTTTGTGCCCACGCTTTCGCTGCCGAACTTGCTGGCGATGACGATGCGGCCCAGTCCCTCGCCCGCGTCGGTGGGCCAGCGCGGATCGTACACGCGGGCCTGATGCGGCCAGAGCAGGTAGTCGTGCAACGTCGGGTCTTCGTACCACACCACGACCACGCGCTGCGTGCTCGCGGCGCTGGGAGCCACGTTGACCGGAATGATCGGGCCGGGCAGCGCCTGCTTCTGGCTCAGCAGCTTCACCCGCGTCTCGCGCAGCACGGGCAGATCGTAAACGTCGCCCACGGCCAGTCCTTCCAGCCGGGTGGCGTCGTAAATGAACGGGTTGAAGCGCGCGTCATTGAACATCAGGTAGCCAGTCCCGAGCGCGGCCTTGTCCAGCGGGTCGGTGATTTTTTGGCCGATGATGGCGGTGCTGTTGGCGGGCAGATTGTCGTCCCAACGGCGCGTGTGAACGACGCGCACCTTGAGAAACTCCCGCGGAATACCGCGGCCCACGCGCTGAATTTCGCTGAAGAGCAGGACGCTGCGGCCCGGCTGCGACGCGGTAAAACGCTGGTTGCCGTCCACCGCGGCCTGGTTCTCAGAGTATTTCAGTTGCTTGAAGATAAAGTCGTCATTCGGATCGGGATCGAGCGCGACGCCCGGCGTGTTCGCGATGTGTGGATAATGCGCCGGCTCGGGGTAAGTGACGGTGACAATGACCTCCAGCGGGGCGACCGCATTCACCGGACGCCAGGTGGCTTTGAAGATGCCGGGCACGAGCGGATAGAGCCGGGACGCCACGGGATCCCACACCGTCAAGTCCTGCGCGCCGACGGTGGTGTTCAATCCGTTGACCAGCACCAAGGCGATCAGTTCCGGTTCGTTGGAGAAGTAGGAGGCATTGGTCGTGCCTTGGAAAACGTGTTGCCCGATGACGGCGTGAACTTTCAGTTGCTGGTCGCCGTAGCGCCACAGCACGCGCGCCGCGCGCTGGAGGTTGGGGATTTCCAGGCCGCGATATTTCTTGCCGGTGCCGTCGAAAAACTCTTCCACCCACTCGGCGGCGGTACCGGTATAGGCCTGGATCAGGCTGCCGTCGCTGCTGTCGAGGTCCGCCGTGGAGGGAAAGTAATGACCATCCCCGTTGAACCAGCCGGAGAGAGCCTTCAACTCGGGCGAACTGTCGTTGGCCGCGTTGGCGATGCGGAGCCGCGTGCCCGGATCGAACCAGAAGACGCCTTCGCCCGCGTGCCGTTCCTGCCAGGCGCCCGCGACTTCCTCCAACACCCGGGGCAGCGCTCTGCGGCCCGGGTCATCGGCGTTCACCCGCACGCCAAATTGAATCTGCCATTTGAAAGTGATGCCGGCCGGACCGTACATCGTGAACGAGGAGGGCTGGCCGATGACATCCGACTTGGGCACCTGCTGGCGCTGCGGCGGAGACTGCCCGACATCGAAGGACTCCTGGCCAATGCTCGCCACGTTGGTGCGCAGGTCAATGCGCTGCGTGAAGCGGACACCCTCATCCAGCGCCTTCGAGGAGTTCTTGTTCGGCGGGCCGTAGGCGGCGTAGGACTTGGGCACGTAGCGCACGTCCAGACCGGGCCGGCTGAAGTCGAGCACCTGGCCGTCAATTTGCGAGGTCAGAGTTTCACCGCGCTTGATCCAGTGTTTCTTGGCTTCCGGCGCCGGATTGCCAACCGCTTTCGAGGTGAGCGGCCCGGCCCAGGGCGCGTGCAACCCGTCCTGATCCGAACTCACCGTGTAGGTGAAATCATGATCCACCGTGAGCGCGTAATCGTGCTGCCATTTCACGGCCACCGACGTGTTGCGCACAATCTCGAAACGCAGCAGCGTCGGATCCCCGCTTTGCGGCTCGTTGTTCACCGTGATGCCGATGGCGCTGAACCGTTCCTCCGCGTTGTCAATGTGCGCCGGATCGTTCTTCACGCTGTCGGTGATGTCGTCGCCGAAGATGTTCTTGTACACGATCTGCGGCGCGCGGATTTCCACGATGTCGCCGTCGCGCACGTTGATGAAGATCTTGTCGCCGATGACGTTGGTGTCCGGCGTGGCGGCGGTGTCGATGTAGGCCTGCCCGTTGGTGTTCAAGACCACGGCCCGCACCGGCACGCCGCCCTCGGTCAGCGACTCGATTTCGAGGGTGCGCGCCGGACGGGGCACGCTGAAGAGATACGAACTTTGTCCGGCGGTGGTGGTGGCGGGAAAATGCAAGGTCTGGGACTGGCCGGCCCCGTTCACCTGGACGAACCCCGGGGTCACCCCGTTGTTGAAGAGCGTGGTCCGGTAATCCGCGAAGGAGGCGTTGTCGGTCAACAGGTCCAAGTCCACGACCATGCTGACAAACTCCCCGGGATCGAAGCTCGTCATGTTCACCGAGGTGAAGGGGGAAGTGGTGCCGCCCACGTTGTTGTCATCGGGAATCACCCGGGTGATCGTTCCGAACGGTGGCGCGACCAGGTTGTTCACGGCATCAAAGGTGTACCGGGTGTCGCCGATGAAAATGCTGACGTTGGTGATCTGGATATCGCGCGAGTCGTTGAAGACGGTAATCCTCGGCGCGCCCGCCGAGCCGTCGAGCCGGACGCGGAAGGCCAGATACGGCTCCGCAGCCTGCGCGGCGGAGCCCAGCATCGCGCCCGCCCCGAGGGCCAGCACCCAGATTCGCGCGAGCGAAACAATTCGATTCCAAAAATGCGCTCTCATGATTCGTTCAGCGTGCGTTCAGGGTGTCAATCAGGCTGATGCGGTTCAGTTGGAAGCGGCCTTCCACCCGCAGCCCGACGGGCTGCGTCGCCGGTGCCTGACCGAGCGGTTTGTGTAGTCCGAAAATTTCCTCACGGAATGTCCCGCCAATGCGGTCCACGGAAAAACCGCTGCGCTCCAAGGCGTTCGTGCCGGTGTCGTCGAAGTCCAGCCGCAGGCGTCGTTCGATGTCGAAGCCGACCGTGTGATCCGGGTGACGCCGGTGCCGGAATGGATTCGTCGGATGACTGGCCGGCAGTTGAATGACTCCGCTCAGTCCGGCCGCGCCCAGCGGTGAACCATGGCTCGTCTTGATGTCCCACGTCAGACGGGCGTCGCCGGAGCCGGGGGCGAACGCGCCGTCGAGCGACAGTTCCGACTGCGCCGCGCGGGCCGCCGCCGCATACGCATCCCGCAACGCCACCAGCGCCGCCTGTTTCGCCGCCGCCTGGAGTGAGGACGGCAGGTAAAGCTGATTGTTTTTCTTCTCGAAGACCGCGCCCTTCGCCGCCGCCTCGGCCGCCAGCGCCGCTGCGCCTTGGAACACGGAAGATTGCACGAACGCGAGGTAGTCGATGGTGGGAATCTGCGCCGGCACCGCGAACCGTTCCACGCCCTCGGCCAGCGCCAGCCGCCCCGCCGCTTCTGCGGCGTCCAGAATCTCCGTCCGGCTGCGTTGCAGCGCGGCCACGGTCAGGAAATCCGCCGCGGCCTCGACCATGGCCGTGAGCACCACTTCGATGGCGTTGGTCGCGCGGCCATCGCGATACTGCGGAACTTTCGTGAGCAACGCCTGCTCGCGGGCGTCATTCACCGTCCCGTTGTTGTTCACCGCCGTACGCATGGTCGCCAGCGTGGCGGTGGCATTCGTCGCCTGCGTCGCGGCGGCACCGGCGGCGGAAGTGATCATGTCGCCAAAAACTTTCCCGGCGAGGAAGCGTTGGTACTGATTGCCCAGTTCGGCGTAGGAGGAGGCGGCGTTCTGGGCCGCGTTGGTCTTCTCGATGCCCGTCGTCGCCTCGGCAATGGCTGCGATGACGGCTTCCACCATCTTCACGGCCCGCGCATCGCCATACACCGAGGCGTCGCGCAAGGTGGTCGCCGCCACCAGGACGCCTGCCGCTGCGGCCGCCGGATCCGCCGCGCCGGCGATCTGATCCACTTTGGCCAGATTGAGATTCGTCTGGAGAAAGCCGTGGAAAGACGCCGCCACGTCAGCGTTCCCGGCCAGCGTGGCGGCCAAGGGCTGGGCCACAGCGCGGGCCGCGTTTTCCGCCGCCAGCCGTCCTGCCGTGAGGTTCAGGTTCTCGGTGCTCGTGGCCACGGCATTGGTCACCGCCTTCGCCACCGCCTCCACCATTGCGTTGAGCACTTTCGTCGCCTGGCTGTCGCCAAAATCAAACACCGCGCTGGCCATGCGCAGCGCGGGCTGCGGTGGGAATTCGGAATACAGCCGGTCATCGGTCACGAGGGCCAGGTCGTGGTCCTGGCGGAGCGGCGAATTCGTCTGCCCGGTGCGGCTCAGGAACGCCACGCCTTTGAGCAGGCTCACCTGCCCCGCTCCGTTCACATGCAGAATCAGCCGGAGGTTGGCGTTGTCCGCCGTGGGCGTCGGCACTTTGGGATCGGGCGCGATGGCCACGTTGTTCGAGTTCAGCGGCACGCTCACCTCGTTCACGTATCTCAACTTCGCCTCGCCGATCCACAGGCCGCGATAGGGATCGGCCTGGGCGAAAGCGGAGAGCGGCAGAGCCAGCAGGGCGCAGACGCCGCAAGCCCGGCTGAACTGGAAGACGGCAGTGGAGTGCATAAGCGAGACGGCAGCGTTAATTGGCCTGGAGATCGTTGCGGATGCCGAACACGGGAATCCAAACCTCGGTGCCCAAGTCGGTGGTGATTTTCAAAAGCGAACTTTGCGCGGCCACGCCCGCATCGCGCTGGCGCAATTGCAACGGCACCCGCAAAGACACCTGCGGTTCCAACGGCGGCAGCGGCTGCGACCAACTGCCATCCGGCAGCGCCGCCGCCCTCGAACTTACCGAGGCCTCCGCTGCGCCCGTCACTTGCACGAGCAGCGCCAGCGGCACGGAATTGCTGCCGCTGACCACGTGTTCCAACGTCGGGCTGATCGGATGCGTGGTTTGATTGCGGCAGGTGATCCCGTCCGTCCCCGTGGACAGCACCACGCCCTGACGCGCGGTGGTCTCGATCCGCAACGGCCCTTGGTAGGTCGAGTCCGCCTGACAATAAATCCAGAAGGCCTCGCCCGATTTCATCGCTTCCGCCGACGGGTCATTCACGCGCCGCCAGGCTCCATTCTGCAGCCGATAGATTTTATTGTGCCGATGCGCCTTCGAACCCGCGAAGAACTGGCTGAAGGTGGGCGCGGCCTGGGCATGCACGCCGAAACCCACCAGATTGTAAGCGTTCGGCTGCCAACGCACCTCGGCCATCGTCACCGCTCCGCTCACCTGCCACGTAAAGTCGCTCTTGCTGTGTACGAGATAAGCCTGCTGCCCCAGAATCGCGTGCAACGATTTCAGAAACGCCTCGGGCCGCGCCTCCGCATACCACACGCCCCACCCCGCTTTTTTGAACATGTCGGCGCCCGGTTCGCTGACGAATTGCGCGGACCCGCCCCGCGCAAAGTGCGAAGCCGCGATGTCCACCGGCGTGCCCGCAAAGACCGCCGCCGGATCAGAATTCTCCGGATACACCTCCAGGAACACCGCGTTCCAGCCGCGCGTGAGGGTGATTTGCTGGGTACGCACAGTCTCCGCGCGCAAAGAAAAGGCGACGAGCAGCACCAGCGCCGCAGCGCACCAGTTTGTTTTTTGCATAACCATCTTTCCGAAGCCGGAGTCAGGAACTGCCAGCGCAACGAGCCAAAAGTCAGGGCCATGATCAGTCTTGAACAGATTTGGAACGCCGGCGGCATTTTTTCGCAGCGCCCGCTCTCTCCGGTCAACTGAGCCAAAGAGCGTACGCCGGATCGAGCGCAACTACGCCCGCGCGCGGGCGTAGTTCCCGATCCAGGCGCGCCCCGGATCAAAGTATTGCTCGAAAATAATTCTGCGAAGCCAAAGCGACCACCCTCCCAAGCATGAAATCAACAACCACGGATGGACACGGATGAAATCCAAGCCGGCCTCGCGAACTTTTTTCCGGCCCGCAGGCGTTTTCGTGCCGCGCTGATTCCAAGCCCCATGGGCAGCCATCCGTGTTTATCCGTGTCCATCCGTGGTTCAACTTCGGAGTTCGGGTCCCATGTTCCGAGTTTTACGTTCCGCGCTCTCCCAAGAAAAACTATTCGCCACCAAGAACACAGAGAACACCAAGAAGAACCGCTTCCCATTCCGTTTCCCATTCGTCGGCCCGAATTCGTCTGCCACTCCGTTGCCATGATGAAAAAATGGCAGACAAATTAGGGCAGACGAATAACAGCCCTGCTGGAGCCAACCTCAAACGCTGAACTTTGAACGGACGCATCAGCCGTCGTTCCGCTCTCAAAGTTCAAGGTTCAGACACCAAGAAGAACCGCTCCCCATTCCGGTTCCCATTCGTCGGCCCCAATTCGTCTGCCGCTCCGCTGCCGGGATGAAAAAATGGCAGACAAATTAGGGCAGACGAATAACAGCCCTGATTGAGCGGCCTCAAACACTGAACTTTGAACGGACGCATCAGCCGTCGTTCCGCTTTCAAAGTTCAAGGTTCAGACACCAAGAAGAACCGCTCCCCATTCCGGTTCCCATTCGTCTGCCCAAATTCGTCTGCCACTCCGTTGCCATGATGAAAAAATGGCAGACAAATTAGGGCAGACGAATAACAGCCCTGATGGAGCCGGCCTCGAACACTGAACTTTGAACGGACGCATCAGCCGTCGTTCCGCTCTCAAAGTTCAAGGTTCAGACACCAAGAAGAACCGCTCCCCATTCCGGCTCCCATTCGTCGGCCCCAATTCGTCTGCCGCTCCGCTGCCGGGATGAAAAAATGGCAGACAAATTAGGGCAGACGAATAACAGCCCTGCTGGAGCCAACCTCGAACGCTGAACTTTGAACGGACGCATCAGCCGTCGTTCCGCTTTCAAAGTTCAAGGTTCAGACACCAAGAAGAACCACTCCCCATTCCGGCTCACATTCGTCTGCCAAAATTCGCCTGCCACTCCGTTGCCAAGATGAAAAATCGGCAGACAAATTAGGGCAGACGAATAACAGCCCTGATTGAGCGGCCTCAAACGCTGAACTTTGAACGGACGCATCAGCCGCCGTTCCGCTTTCAAAGTTCAAGGTTCAAAGTTCAGAGTTCAAAGTTCCGCCTCCCCATTTCTGCTTTCTGATTTCTGCTTTCATCCGTCCAACGGACTCCGCACCCCCAGCCCCGGTTTCACCATCACATGCGTGTAAATCTGCGTCGTGGCCACATCCTTGTGCCCGAGCAAATCCTGCACGGTGCGGATGTCATACCCATTCTCCAGCAGATGCGTGGCGAAGGAATGGCGGAGCGTGTGCGGCGTGGCCGGCTTCGTCAGTCCCGCTTTCAGCACTCCCGCTTTCACCGCTTTTTGCACCGCGTTCTCATGCACATGATGCCGCCGCCGCGTCCCCGACACCGGGTCCACGCTGATTTGCCGCGCCGGAAACACCCATTGCCACGCCCAATCCCACGGCGCGTTCGGAAACTTCACCGCCAGCGCCTCCGGCAACCACACCCCCGCCAGCCTCGCCGCCACATCCTGCTCCCACACCACCTTGGCCCGCGCCAACTGCCCCCGTAACGGCTCCACCAACGCCCCCGGCAACATCGTCACCCGGTCCTTCGCCCCCTTCCCGTCCCGCACCACGATCTGGCCCCGGTCGAAATCCAAATCTTTCACCCGCAACCGCAGAGGAGGTTGAGGGTTGAAGGTTGAGAGTTGAGGGCTTAAAAAATCGGGCCACTAAACACTCACGTTATATGTTTAACTTTGAAAAACTGGAAACCTGGCATGAGGCCATTTCTTTTGCCGACCTCGTTTATTTACTCACGCGCGACTTTCCCTCCGAGGAACGCTTCGGCCTCACCAACCAGATGCGAAGAGCCGCGGTTTCGATCTCGTCGAACGGCGCTGAAGGTTGCTCTCGCTCCTCCCGGGTGGATTACGCCCGTTTCGTGGAAATCGCCGCCGGCAGCCTCTTCGAGGTCGTCTCCCAAGCCACGATCGGCCGCAACCAGGGCTTCCTGACGGAAACGAATTACCAGCAACTCTATCAAGCCGCGGAAAAACAAAGCCGAATGTTGAGCGGCCTGCGCAAATCTCTGGGAGTCTGACCCTCAACTCTCAACCTTCAACCCTCAACCAGTTTGAGCGCCTGATTCTGTGTGGACGCGCTCACGCTCCTCTCCACCGCCAGATGTTCCAAAAACGCCCTCACCTCCGGCCCGCCCATCTCCCGAGGATGCCGCCCGGCGTGATACTTGATGAACCGTTTCACCCACCCCACGTACGCCTCCTCCGTGCGCAACGAGTAATGGCGCAGCCGCATCCGCCTCCGCATCACCTCCGTCAAGGACGGGCGCGGCGCTTCGGCATTTGGGGCGAGCGGAGACGGGGGCGCAAAAGCAGAAGCCGGGACATTCATGCGTCCAGACAACGGCAAACCCCTTGACCAAGCCAGCCAAATCAGGCAACACCAAGGCATGACTCACCGGGAAACTAGACAGAACCCGCTTCGGCCCAATGGAGGGTTATTCACTAGTTAGGCGACTCCGCGCATCCACCTTACAACTCGATCTTCACCGAATGAAACTCACCGACAATCCCACCAAAGAACAACTTCGAGAACTGATTGCCTCCCGTGACGATGACGCTGCGAACCATGTCATGTGGGTTGATCACGCAGGCCAAGTCTATTTAGTCCCGCTGGACGACTCTACGACGCCATCTCAGTATGCCACGCATCTCAAACAAGACATGCGCTTCCGCTTTGAGACTTTCGAGCGAGGCAACGACTACGTTGGTGAGGCCGCAAGCCAAGACGAGGAACACGTTGATTCGCTCTTCGATCATCTCCTCGAAAGCTGGCAGAAGGGAAAGACAGGCTATGTCGATTACTAGCAAGCAACCGTCGCCTAACCCCAAGGGTAGCTTTGAGCGGAGCGCGCCGGGGATGGGAGCATGACGGGGGCGTGAACGCGCGCGGAGCCTCAAAGCTACTGGTGGTTGAACGAGCCCGGTGAACTCACCGGGCCTTTTCTTTC
>Ga0163150_10000358_pt1 | contig 85525 bp, 85 predicted proteins | sample OliLakLV19P2IB_FD_148628 | JGI IMG/M metagenome (GOLD analysis project Ga0163150, IMG submission 148628) | Freshwater microbial mat bacterial communities from Lake Vanda, McMurdo Dry Valleys, Antarctica - Oligotrophic Lake LV.19.P2.IB | ecosystem: Environmental > Aquatic > Freshwater > Lake >... | reverse complement strand
GCCATCGCGGCCGGCGCCGTCGCGTTCGATATAAAGCGTGTGTCGCATCATCGACCCCGCGCCGCCCGCCGCCTTCGCGTGGACCTTGGGGTGTATCTTCACCGCCACCCGCTGGCTGCCGGCGGGCCGCTCGTGCTTCAGTTTGACGGCGCCTGCGCCGCGGCTCCGATTGTACCAAGCTGCGCGTTCGCGCGCGGCAACGCGCTTCGAGCTAGTGGCGGACGGAGGGCGAAACATCGAACTGCCGCCCGGGGTGCGTTTCGGGCGACGCCGGCTGACATCGCCTTCGAATTTGTCTTCGTCGTCCATCGCGTCGCGCCTTCTTGGCAGCGCAAAGCGGCTCTCTTCACCTTGCCGCACTTTGCGGCGGCACACCTCACAGTGAGGTGGAAAAAAAGATGTGCAGACAAGCCGCTGTGCATCCAGCACTGCGGCGCATTCTATCTTGCCTCAACCCCATCGTCTTTTTCCGCGTTATTCCGATTCATGCCTCGTGATCGTAAGGCTCAAGCGGCGAACAACTAGAGTTGCGTCCTCCGCGATCTGCTGCGCTGTACGTGACGCGGTCGAATTATCGCCTTGCTCGGCTTCGTCGTTCGCACATTGGCAACGCGAGGAAACGTCTGCGCTTGTGTCGTTTCCTTCCGGGTGGCGTGGCATGGAGGCTCTGCGCGCATCTCCGTCATAGACGTGCTTGCTCGAAGTAGGTCGATGCGATTGGACCACCAGGTCATCATCCGCACGCGCTCTTCCCAATACTCTGCCCGAGCGTACGCCCGCCGGACCTCATTGGAGTCGCAGTGTCCGAGCTGACCCTCGATTGCGTCTGAATGCCAAAGGCCGCTCTCGTTGAGCAGTGAGCAAGCCATCGCTCGGAACCCGTGTGCGGTCATCTCGGTATTATCGTACCCGAGCCGCCGCAGCGCCCCGTTGAGACAATTGTCCGACATGGGGCGCTCTCGGCTGCGAAGCGACGGGAACACGTAACGTCCGTCGCCCGTCAGCCTTTGCATCGACCGGAGAATGGCGACCGCCTGGTGTGTCATGGGCACCTTGAGCGGTCGCCGCATCTTGGTTTTGGCGGCGGGGATGCTCCACACAGCAGCATCGAAATCGATCTCTGACCATTCGGCAGTCCGAAGCTCTCCGGGGCGAACGAAGACGTGCGGCGCAAGTCTAAGGGCGCCGTGGGTCGCCGGATGGCCGCCGTAGCCCTCGATCGAGCGAAGCAATTCCCCCGCGGCCTCTGCGTTGGTGATCGCCGCATAGTGGGCGACTGGAGGCGATATGAGCGCGCCTTTAAGAGCATAAGTTGGGTCCACGACTGCGCGCCCGGTGGCAATGGCGTATCGGAACACGGAGCCGATTACACTGCGCAGCCGCCGCGCTGTTTCGTATCGTCCCCGATCTTCAATCTTACGCAGAACCGCCAAGACCTCGGGTGCGGTTATCTCCGCGACCGGTCTGGACCCCATCTGAGGACGCGCGAAGTCAATGAGCCAGCGCGTCTTTGTAAGGGTCGCCGCCGCGCGGCCCTCGCGCTCCATTTTGGCGATCAGCTCGTCCGCGATCAGCGCGAACGTAGTTCCGCGTTTCAGTTCGGCTTCGATTTGCTTAAGGCGCTTCTGCTCCAGCGGATCGATGTCAGAGCGAAGAAGTTTGCGCGCCTGGTCCCGCGCTTCACGCGCTTCGCTCAAGCTGACGAGCGGGTACGGGCCGATGCTGAGCGTGCGTCGCACACCGCCGAAACGATAGTCGAAGCGCCAGTGCTTTCCGCCGCCCTTGGCGACGAGAAGATAGAGCCCATGCGCATCGCTCAGCTTGTATGCAGCGACTCCAGATTTCGCATTGCGTACAACGACATCCGTTAGGTTTGACGGCACGACTTCCTCCGCTCACACGACGTGTCCGTCAATTTGCCGTCAAATGCCGTCGCTGTGAACGTACGGCTCTGGACGGCGCTGGACGATACGCGCCTGAAAAACAAACGTTTTTGGACGTTAGCGGAAGTCCCCGGATGGGGTTCTGGTGCCTGGGGCCGGAATCGAACCAGCGACACGCGGATTTTCAATCCGCTGCTCTACCGACTGAGCTACCCAGGCGACCGGTCAGGCGGCCAGGGGCCGTCTTCGGAGCGAGGCTCTATAGCGGGGTGGTCGCGGCCTGTCCACGCCGGGGTGAAGGTAGCGCATAGGTAACGGGCGGCCGCCAATCTTGCGACGCCTTAGCCATCCCCTTCAGGGTCGTAGTAGCTGCCGCCGGCGCGGTAGCGTTCGAGCCGGACGAGTTCGCTGGCCGCGATCTTTGAGCGCCAGGTGGAGGCGCCATTGCGCAGATCGGCGGGCGTTAGCACGAGCGGCTCCCACACCGGCGCCCCGATGGTGCTGTGGAGCGTGTAGCTCAGGCGTGGCGCGTCATCGAAGTTGAAATCTAAGAGACCGACATTGCAGCTTCTCGTGTAGGTCCCGCGAATTCGCACTTCCGGCATTTGATCGACGAAGTCGCTGTCGGGAAAGTTGGCGAGCGGTGACGAACAGAGATCGTAGAAGTCGTACGCGTTCTGCTCCGACCGCGGCACGCAATTGAGTTCGCCCATGTGGCTGTCGCCCGAGATGCCGAAGACACCTTCGATACGGTTGTCGCGGATGAAATCGAAAAGCTCGTCACGCTCGTGTGTGTAGACGGCCCAGGAATCGCCGCCGCGCTCAGCTTTCGAGAACCCGCCGCCAGACACGAGCACCTTGAATGGCGCGCGGCTGGCGCGCAGCTCGTCCTTAAGCCAGGATTTTTGCTCACCACCGAGCATAGTCTTGCCGGCAACGTCCGGCGCGTTAGCCGGATCGCGATTGTAGCGCCCATCGAGAAAAAAGAAGTCGACGCCGCCATAGGCATATTTGAAGAAAATCCCGGGCGTGCGTGGCAGTCCGTACGATGGATTGGCCCAGTAATTTTTGAAGAGCGCTAGAGACTGTTCGCGAATTGGATTGGTGCGATCGGAATCGTTAATCCCGAAATCATGGTCGTCCCAAATCGCGAGGCTCGGTGTTGAGCGGATAAACGGCTTCAATCTCTCGATTTCACGCTGACGGCGATAGAGATCAGCTACGGCCTGCGGCTCAGTGGAGTCGGCATAGATGTTGTCACCCAGAAAGAACATCAGATCAGGCTCAAGCGCCTGAGCAACGCTGAAGATGCGCTGATCCGTGTCGATCTGAAGCCGCGCGCACGATCCAAAGGCGGCGCGAAATGAAGCCCGTCCGCGCGGCGCGGTGCGGGTGGAATACGGCAGAGGTTGATAGCGATCGAGCACGCCGTCGATGCGGAGACGATAGAAGTGGCGCGCCGCCGGTGAGAGGCCATCGAGGCGCAGATGCGCGCAGAAATCACTGCTCTGATCAGCCCGTACCGGCGGCGACTGACGCACGTCAGCAAAATCGCGGCGGGTTGCAACTTCCAAGACGACGTCGAAGGCGCCGCTGACCCGCGCCCAGACGGTGATCGATGTCGAACTTGGCGCGCCGACCATCGGGCCTTGAAGCGTCCGCGGGTATCCCAGTGTTTGCGCCCAGGCTTCCGGCACAAACGGCAAAGACGCGGCAACGAGGCCAGCTTGCTTCAGCAGAGAGCGCCGATGTGTAGTCATGCTTTGGCTCTTTCTGAGTTAAGGTCAGCGCTGGCAGCACGCATCTCAGCCGTAAGCGGCGCGATAAGCTCCGGCGCACCAGCGCATATGCTGCCGCCGTGCAGCTTAAGCGGTCCGCCGTCCGCGTCCGAAGCTGCGCCTCCGGCTTCAATGATGATGCCAACGCCTGCAGCCATATCCCAAGCCGCTACGATGCGCTCGATGTACGCATCCCAGCGGCCGCAGGCGGTGTAGGCAAGATCGACGGCGGCGGAGCCGGTGCGGCGCACGCCTGTCGCTTTCCTTGCGAGCCGTCCCATCTCTTGGCGGAACAGATCTTGCCCAGGTTTACCGGCGTGCGGGATGCCGAAAGCGACGACAGAATCTTCGATGCGAGATTTGTCACTGACGCGAATTGGGCGGCCGTTAAGGAACGCGCCGCCGCCCTTCTCAGCCCACAGCATTTCCCCGAGCGCCGGCATGTTGATTACGCCCGCAAGCACTTCGTCGCCGCGCGCAAGGGCGATGCACGTACCAAAGAGCGGCGCTCCCCACAAAAAGTTGGTTGTGCCATCAAGCGGATCTACGAGCCACGTGAGATCGGAGCCCTCGCCGCCAACGCGGCCGCCCTCTTCACCGTGAAAAGCATAGTCGGGCGCGTAGGCGGTCAGCACCGATTTGATTGTCGCTTCCGCGCGAAGGTCAGCTTCACTTACAAAATCGGGACCGATTTTGTAAGTGACACCGAGTTCGGCGCGGAGTCGCGAAAAGTCCCGCATCAGACCTTCGCCCGCTTCGCGCGCGGCCTCGGTCATGGCTCTCAGTAATGGGCTCATCAATCACGCAGTTTTGTGCGCCACAGCGTGGCGGCAAGGATCATCGAAAGCACAGACGAACCGACCCAAAAATAGATCGCCGGTCCAAAATCATAAATGCGATCGGCGCCGACCATGTGGGAGTTCTGATCGAGTAGGATGCCGCTGACATTCTCCTGGATTGCTGCGCCAATGTACGAGAACACGCCAATCACGCCCATGGCGGCGCCCGCGACGCGCTTGGGGCAAATATCAACTGCAAACAACCCGCCGAGCGAAGCAACGAGGCCGGTGAGGCCAAGGCCGAAGAAAAGCATCCCGATCGTCAGCGTGATCAGATCAGTCGGGCCGAAAAAGATCAGCATGAGCCCGATGAATTCCAGAACGAAGAACAGCAAGTTTGCCGGCGGCCGCCGCGCCTTGAAGAATTTGTCGCTGATGACGCCGTAGAGAATTGAACCGGCAACGCCGGCCAACGTCGAAATCATCAGCATCGTGCCGGACGCGATCTCATCCATCCCGCGCGCTTCCTGAAGATAAAGCGGACCCCAAGAATTGATAGCGTAGCGCGTCACGTAATTGGCCGCGCTCGAGAGCGCCAAAATCCAGATCGCCGGAATTTTGAGGATCGAGAACTGGAGCGCGATTGTCGTCTTGCTTTTGGAGGTCTCACTCTCCGGCAGGTGATCGTTCTTCCAATCCGCGACGGTCGGCAAACCCATCGTACGCGGCCGATCGCGCCCAAGCAGCCACATCATCGCGGCGGCAGCGAAGCCGATTATCGCCGGTACGAAATAGCCCCAGCGCCAACCGAAGTAGGCAACGACAGCGCCGATCACGAAGAACGTGAGCCCCTCACCGATAGAGTGCGCGGTGCTCCAAAGGCCGTACGTCCGACCGCGTTCCTTGTTCGAGAACCACGCCGTCATCGCCACGACACCACCGGGCGCGCCAAAGCCCTGAAACCATCCGTTGATGCCCCAGATAACGGTCGCGAGCAGCACCGTGTCGGCAAAGCCCATGCCGATGTTGCAGATCGCGGTCATTACGAAGCCAAACGTGAGGAAAAGGCGCATGTTGGCGTGATCAGCCAGGAAGCCATTCGTAAGCTTGCCGAGCGCGTAAGTGTAAAATAGCGCCGAGCCGATCATGCCGAACTCTGCCGGCGTGAATATGCCGGCGTCGATCATGGAGGGTTTCACCATGCCGATCGCCAATCGACAGGTGTAGATCAAGCCGTAGCCCAGCGTGATCGCCATCATCACGCGCCAGCGCGTGGACTTGAACAGCTGATCTATCTGCTTCTCGTCTTGGATGAGCGGCGCGTCGACAGCCGTCGCGAACGCCTTGAATAATCCTCCCGCCACGCGCTTCCCCTATTTTTCGTTCTTATTTTTTCTTAGCGATCCATGCGTGTGCCGGATCATTGTTGAATATCCAGGTCCGCTTCGGACCGGCCATGATGTTCAGATAGTAGAGATCGTATCCGTGCGGCGCGCCAACCGGGTGATAGCCGCGCGGCACCAGGACAACGTCGCCATCCTCCACGCACACGGTCTCGTCCAAAGAGCGATCGTCGGTGTAAACGCGTTGAAAGGCGAAACCCTGACTTGGGTTGAGGCGATGATAATAAATCTCTTCAAGCGAGGATTCTTCCGGCGGCGCCAAGCGGTCATGCTTATGCGGCGGATATGACGACCAGTTGCCGCCGGGCGTGATCACTTCGGCGATCAGCAGACTTTCGGCGACTTCGCTCTCCGGCAGAATGTTGCGCACATACCGCGTGTTCGTGCCCTCTCCGCGTGTTTCCTTCGAAATCGAACCAGGTGAGATTAGGCGCGCCTCCCCGGCGCCGGTGCCGGGCGCGGTGCCGATGGCAATCTCGACCTTTGTGCGCGCAGTTATCGCATAGAGCGCGCCTGCGGGCGCATAGACTGCGGCCGGCGCCGCGTCGTCAAACACGCTCGTGCGGCCACCAATGCTCTCGAACGTCTGTCCTCCCACTTCGACATCGCATTTGCCGCTCAAAACAATGATGCAGGCTTCTCGGCCTTCATCGCCGCCAGCGGTGCTCTCGCCCACCTCCAGCTGGAGCACCTTGAAGCCGACATAGGTCCAGCCAGCGCTTTCTGGCGTCACTTCTAGAACGGCGCCCTGCTCGTTACGGGGCTGCGGGCGTACGCGTAGGTCAGGCATCGCGCGCTCCTAAATCAAACCGGCCGCTTGCGCTTCGCGCTTGAGCGTTGCGAGACCAAGCTCGCTGTACGTGCGTGGATCGGCAATCGCAGGATCTTGCTCCGCTTCGATGATGATCCAGCCGCCATAGCCGATCCTCTTCAACGCTTTCATGACGCCGCCAAAGTCAACGCTGCCATCACCCGGCACGGTGAACATCCCGGCCAACACGCCGTCGAGGAAGCTCTTGCCCGAGCGCCGCGCTTCTGCATGCACCGCGCCGCGCACATCTTTGCAATGCACGTGCGCAATACGATCGGGATAGCGTTCAATGACATCGATGAATTTCACACCGCCGAGAGCTGCATGCCCCGTGTCTAGCGTGAAGCCGACGCTTGGAGACGTGGCCGCTGTAAACGCATCCATGTCAGCCTGGTTCTCAACCACGGTTCCGAGATGATGATGGTAGGCGAACTTCAGCCCTTGGCTGGAAATATAGTCCGCGACCTTGCTCATGCGGTCGCCAAACTGCGCCCACTCACCGCCCTTTAATCGCGGGGCGCCTTCGAGCGGCACGGCCTTGTTGCTGTGCACGGCGTTAGACGTTTCGGCGAACACAAACACCGTCGAGCCCATCGCCTTCAACAAGTTTAAATGTGTCTGCAGGGCCGCGATCTCCGCGTCGGCGTCTTGCGTCAACAGGCTGCCGCTATACCAGCCACCGACGCAGGCTAAGCCGTACGGCGCCAACGCCAACTTTAGGGCCGCAGGCTCGCGTGGGAATTTGCCGCCGAGCTCAACCCCTTCAAATCCGATCTCCTGGCAATCGCGCAAGATTGCCTCCAACGGCGTATCCCCGCCGAGCTCGGGCATGTCGTCGTTCGCCCACGCAATCGGGCTGACGCCGAAACGGATGCTCATTGCTTCGTCACCTTCGCCTTGATCTTCTCTTCGTACGCCAAACGGGCGTCGCGGACAGCGGCGCGCTCGGACACTTCAGGCACCGCAACATCCCACCACCAGCCACCAGCTTCGGTAGTTTTCGTCGCATCGGTATCGATGACAATGACGCTGGTTCGATCCGCCCTTTTCGCGCGTCCCAGCGCCCGCTCCAGCGCGGCAATGCCGTCTACCTTTTCCGCTATTGCGCCCAAACTGGCGGCGTGTGTGGCGAAATCAACCTCGTGTTCGGTGTCGGCCAAGAGATTGTTGAACGATTCCGATCCCGTCGAACGCTGCAATCGGTTGATGCAGCCATAGCCGCGATTATTGAGCACGACGATCGTCAGCTTCTTGCCGAGCATAACCGAGGTCGCGATCTCGGAATTCATCATCAAATACGAGCCATCGCCGACCATCACGCACACGTCGCGGTCCGGCGCAGCGATCTTAACCCCAAGCCCTCCCGCAATCTCGTAACCCATGCATGAGAAGCCGTATTCCACGTGGTAACCGCCCGGCTTTGCGGTGCGCCACAGCTTATGCAGCTCACCCGGCAATCCACCCGCCGCGCACACTACGACCGCGTTGTCACCAATGACGCGATGAACCGCACCGATGACCTGCGCATCACTCGGCTTATCATTTGTTGTTGGAGCGGCAGTCGCGAGATCAACGGCCTTGCGCCAACTGGCGACGCGCCACGAAATCTTGTCGGTCCAGGCGCTTGGCGCGCGCCAACCTGCCAAGTGTTCGGCAAGCGCTGTGATCACCGCATCCGCGTCGCCGATCACCGCCTCGGCGCCGTGCTTGAACGCATCGTGGCTGGCCACGTTGACTTGAACCAAGGTGCAGCCCTCACGCTCGAACAACGTACGCGAGCCGCTAGTGAAGTCTTGCAGACGCGTGCCGATCGCGATGACGAGGTCGGCTTCCGCCGCAGCTTCGTTCGCTGCGCTCGATCCGGTAACGCCGATCGATCCAAGCGCTGCCGCATGATCCCAGGCCAATGCGCCTTTTCCGGCTTGCGTTTCCGCAACCGGGATGCTCGTAGCCGCCGCGAAGCGTGACAGCGTCGCTTCGGCGCCCGCGTACAGAACGCCGCCGCCCACGATGATCATCGGCGCCTTCGCCTTGCGTACCAACGCCGCGAGGGCAACAATGTCACGAGCTTCCGCCGGTGGCTTGCGTATCCGCCACGTGCGGCGCTGGAAAAATGCACGCGGGTAGTCAAACGCTTCGGCCTGCACGTCCTGGCAGAAGCCAAGCGTGACCGGGCCGCAGTTCACAGGATCAAGCAGGGTCGCCATCGTGCGCGGCAATGAATCGAGCAATTGCTCTGGCCGGATCAGGCGATCAAAGAAGCGCGATACAGGCCGGAAGCAATCATTCGCGGACACAGTCGCGTCCCCGAAATCCTCAACCTGTTGCAGCACAGGATCGGGACGGCGCGAGGCATAAACGTCACCCGGCATCAACAACACCGGCAAACGATTTACATGCGCCAACGCTGCGGCAGTGACCATGTTCGTTGCGCCCGGTCCGATCGACGTCGTGCAGATCATCGCGCGGCGGCGGCGCATCTGCTTGGCGTACGCGATCGCGGCGTGCGCCATCGCCTGCTCATTGTGCGCGCGATAGGTCGGCAACACATCGCGTGACGCATACAAGGCTTCGCCGAGGCCGGCGACGTTGCCATGACCGAAAATCGCCCAGACACCGGCGAAGTAAGGCACTTCGCCGCCATCCGCCTCAACGAACTGATTGGCGAGGTATCGAACCGCGGCTTGCGCGGCCGTGAGACGCAGCGTGCTCATACTTGTCTCGTACGCGTTTTCTTGGCGCGCCGCCACGCATCAACCAGATGCGCGAGACTAGAGGACAGCGCTTCAACCGCCGCCTCATCGCCGATTTCATTTTTGAACCAACGCTCGGCGGGGCCATTGAAGATGGTGCGCCCAACCGCAAAACCCTTCACAATGTCCGACCGCGCCGCGAGCGCGAACGACTGCACCAGTTCATCTTGCGGACTAGAGAGGCCGAGCAGAACAACGCCCCGGCAATGAGGATCATTGGCCGCAATGGCGCGCTCGATGTTCGCCCACGCCTCCGCATCGGCAGCGGGCTCCAATTTCCACCAGTCAGGCTTCACCCCTAGATCGTAGAAGCGCTGCATGGCGCACGACACGGTGCTCACATCAACCGCGCCGTTCTTCGAAGAGATGATCTCCACGAGCAACTCATGCCCGGTCGTGCGGCAAGCATCGAACAAGCGCAGCGCTTGGCGTTCCTGCCGTTCCTTAAGGTCGACCGGATCGTCCGGGTGATAGTGAAACAGCGCCTTTACGGTTTGATTCAGCGGCCAGGTGGCGAGTTCAGCACCGACATCGTGGAAATCAGTATCAAATTCGATTGGGCACGATTGCGGCAACTCGATTGGCCGTCCAATCCAATACGGATGATCGGCGGCAGCTTCGAGCGCGCGCATGCCATGACGGCCATCGAGAAGCACGCCGAAGCGCGTATCGCCCTTCGCCAACTTCTCCACCGCGCGCACTGCGAGCAACTTGAACTCAGCAATGCGTGACGGATCGGCGTCGCAGGCGCGCGCCATTTCTTCAAATTGCGTGCGGTGGTCGATCGCCAACACTGTGAGTTCGTCGTAAGCGCCCCGCCGGCAGCCGACCCAGTGCAGGTGCTCAAGCTGCTTTTCTTCGCGCAAGCGCTCGGGACGTTGCTCAAGGGCGAGGAAGTATTGTATTTCTTCCCACGTCGGCATCGCCGGCGCGCAGCCGTGCCGCGACACCACGAGCGCGCCCGACGCATTTCCCAGCGTGCAGCAGCGCGCCGCGCTTTCTCCGCGCAACCAACCGCGCAGGAACCCCGCCATGAACGCGTCGCCGGCGCCCAAGACGTTGTAGACCTCAACAGGAAAGCCAGCGACGACTTCACCGTCTTCAACAACATCAGGAATGGCGCCGGCGAACGCAGCGCAGCCGTCGGGCCCTAGCTTCAAGATAATGAGCGCTGCGCTCTTAGAGCGAATGGCGCGCAATGCTACAATCGTGTCCGTGGCGCCGCCGAGGATGTGAATTTCCTCGGCCGTGCCCACGATCAGATCGCAGCTCGGCAAAATGGTCTGTAACCGCTCGGTGACGCCGCCATCTGCGACAAACCGGTTCTCGCCCATATCGCGCGCTTCGAGGCCCCACAGCACCGGTCGATAGTCGATGTCGAACACGACTTTGCGACCCGCAGCCTTCGCGATGTCGATCGCCTTCTTGCTCGCAGCAAACACCGCCGGTTGCGACAGATGCGTGCCGTTCACGAGCACCGCCGCCGCGCTGCGAATGTACGCTTCGTCAATGTCGGATTCATCGAGCGCCATGTCGGCGCAGTTCTCGCGATAGAAGATGAGCGGGAACGTGTCCTGATCGCGGATGCCGAGAATAACGAGGGCGGTTAGCCGCTCGCGATCGGTCTTCACGCCGCGAACATCGACGCCATCGCGCACAAGCTCTTCGCGGATGAAGCGGCCCATGTGATCACCGCCAACACGGGTTATGAGGCCAGTCTTCAGCCCCAGTCGCGCGCCGCCAATCGCCGTATTTGTTGGGCTGCCGCCGACGTATTTGGCAAAGCTGCCCATGTCTTCGAGACGGCCGCCAGTCTGCTGACCGTACAGATCAACGCTCGACCTGCCGATCGTGATCAGATCAAGCGAAACGCGCTCTCTCTGCGCCATGGCGTCGAGCCTTTAAAAGCCGCGCGGCCGGCTGGCGCAGCATGATTTGCAATGCATATTCTATTATATTCCACTCTGCAACATTCATTTCATTCAATGCTCAGTCCGCCTTTCTACGTTTGGCGGCCGACGGCTTGAGCCGCTTCGAAGGTTCCAGCTGCTGGGCTTCAAATGCGTAAGAAATGACGATCGCTTGAGCGAGGCACATCGTGGCCGCCAGTGACCGGAACTTACGAATTTCTGCTTCCTTGACTTGAAGCGCCAATGTTGCCGGTTTGGCGGTGGCGCTGACAAGCGAGTCGCTGATCGAAAGCACCTTTGCCTCATGCATCGTGGCCGTCTGCACCGCCTGGATCGTCTCCTCAGCGTACGGGTGAAAGCTGACGGCGATCATGAGATCGCCGGGGCCAATTGTCTGAATTTGCTGACGCGTCAGTCCACCGACGCCGTCGACGAACACCGTGCGCTTGTTCAACTGTTGCAGCGAATAGGCGAGGTAGGACGAGACCGGAAGTGAGCGCCGGAAACCAACAACGTAAACGGTTTCAGCCTCGGAAATGAGATCGACGGCGGCGCGCAAATCTTTAGCTTTCACGAGCTCACGCAAATTGTTCATCGCGAGCACATTGCCCTCGACGAATTCGGCCAGCACGTCCTCCGGTTGCCCGCCGGTGCGCGCGCCGGCGTTCTCGCTGAACTGGCGCACGCGCTCGCTGTATCCAAGTACAGCACTGCCCGCGATCAGACCGTCGCGGATCACCTTTTGCATTTGGCTGGCGCTCTCAAAGCCGACAGCTTTTGCGAAGCGCACGATTGCCGAGGGTTGAACGCCGGCACGTTCGCCAATCACGGCGAGCGTTTCCAGGGCCACAGCGTTCGGCTCATCGAGCACGTAACGCGCGATTTGCTGGAGACGCTTTGAAAGGTCTTCGTAGCGGTCGAGAATGGCCGCGCGGAGCTCCTCGCTCGTCTGCGGCGGACGTGCAGCGCTAGACATTACAGCTCCGGACCGTTGGAAAGCGGCAAAATATATTTTCCGCCGTTGGAACGCAATGATCAGAGCCTAGCGCCACTTGCCAGATTCAGAATTTTCGTTCCATAAGCGAGCACTTTCGAAACACACGTTCCGCCCGGGCCGATTGACCTCGCGCCGGGCTAAAGGATGCGGAAGCGCCATGTCTCAGAAGTTTGACGTCGCCATCATTGGCGCTGGCCGCATGGGCCAAATCCACGGACCCAACGCCGCCCGGCACCCAGATCTGCGGCTGCGGTACATCGTCGAAACCGACCCGGCGCTGGGAAAGGCGCTGGCACTGCAAACGGGCGCAACGATCGCCTCACTAGCGGAAGCGCTTGCTGATACCGCCATCAGAGGCGTCGTCATCGCCAGTTCCACCGACATGCACCTTGAGCACAGTCTCGCCGCGATCGGCGCCGGGAAGGCCGTGCTCTGCGAAAAGCCGATCGACCTCGATTTGGCCAAGGCCCGCGCCGCCGCGAAGGCATTTGAGGGCGCGCCTTTTGTGCTCGGCTTCAACCGCCGCTTCGACCCGCATGTCACCGCGTTACGCGAGAAGATTGCGACCGGCGCTATTGGTCGGCTGGAGACGCTCACGCTTATCAATCATGACCCCGCCGCGCCGCCGCCAGCGTTCATTCCGCGTTCGGGTGGTCTGTTCAAAGACTTTACCATCCACGATCTCGACCTCGCTAACTGCCTGCTTGGCGAGGCGCCCACAGAGATCTTCGCGACCGCAAGTTGCTTGGTCGATCCCGCTATTGCTGAGGCCGGCGACGTGGACACGGCGCGCGTCATCCTGCGCACCAAGTCCGGCAAACTTTGCGTCATCTCCAACACACGCCGCAGCGGCTACGGTTACGATCAGCGCGTCGAAGCGTATGGCTCGCGCGGCATGGCGGCGACGACCAATGAGCGCGTTGATGCGGTTGAGGTCTGGAGCGAAGCCGGTGCCCTCGCCTCGCCAATCCGGCCCAACTTCCTCAGCCGCTATATGCCGTCATATGCGCGCGAGATGGATCACTTCGCTGACGTGGTCGCCGGACGCGCTACCTCTTCGGTGGGATACGCCGAAGGGCTGGCGGCGCTGGCATGGGCGGAAGCTTGCGCTGAATCTGTACGCACTAACGCAGTCGTGAAACTCTGAGGATCTGATGCACAAGCTTGCTCTCATCGGCGCTGGCCGTATCGGCCGCATCCACGCCGCCAACGTCGCGGCGCACCCCGAACTCCAGCTCGCTTACGTGATCGATCCGGTCGATGCGTCCGCAAAGGAAGTCGCCGCCAGCTACGGCGCCAAGACATCCGATCTCGACGGCGCGCTGGGCGACGCAAGCATCACCGGCGTCATCGTCGCATCCTCGACCGATACGCATCTCGACTTCAGCCTTCGTGCAGCGGAGGCCGGCAAGGCGATCTTCTGCGAGAAGCCTATCGATCTCGACCTTGCGCGCGCCGAGGGCGCGGCGGGAAAATTCGAGGCCGCTAAAGCGCGGATGTTCTTGGCGTTCAACCGCCGCTTCGATCCGAACTTCCGCGCTTTGAAAGCCAAGCTTGACGGCGGCGCGGTCGGTAACCTCGAAACTCTACATATCACCAGCCACGATCCGTCTCCGCCTCCGCCGGGCTATATCCCGGTAAGCGGCGGCCTCTTCAAAGACATGGCGATTCACGATTTCGATATGGCGCGCTGGATGTTGGGCGAAGAGCCAAGCGAAGTCTTCGCGGCCGGCGCGTGCTTGGTCGATCCCCAAATCGGAAAGCTGGGCGACATCGATGCAGCCAAGACAATTCTGCGAACGCTTTCAGGCAAAATCTGCGTCATCTCCAATAGCCGCCGCAGCGGCTACGGCTACGACCAACGCATTGAAGCCTTCGGCTCCGCTGGCGCTCTGCGCGCCGGCAACGTCACCGAAAGTACGGTCGAAGCCTGGACCGAGCGCGGGGCGCAAGCCGACCAGTTCCAGAACTTCTTCCTCGACCGCTACGCCGCAGCCTACAAACACGAGATGGCGCACTTCGCAGACATGCTCGTGCGCAATGTTCCGGCGCAGATCGGCTACCGCGACGGGGTCGCCGCTCTGGCGTTGGCCACCGCCGCGCAAGCCTCGATGATCGCTAACGCTCCAATCCAACTCTAAACGGCAAAAGAAAACGGCCCCTCGCGGGGCCGTTAGAGTTGCAGGAAGGATTGGTGAACAGGCGCCTAGAATACGGCGCGCAGTGTCACCAAGACGGTCGGCGACGAATTTTCGCGCTCGATCTCGAACTCATCGACATCGTTGGCGAGCATGTTGTCGCGGATTTCTTCAGCGCTATCGCCGTCGTAGCCACGCTCCGACTGAATGCTATCCGCATCCAGCAGATTGTTGCCGACGATGCGCATCACGATGCTGTCGCTGATGCGATGCTCAACGAACACTTCGAGGTTGGCGTCATACCACTGGTCCTCGATCTCACCGAGGAAGAGCGAGCGCGACAGACCTTGCTTGCGATAGCTAAAGCCGAAGCTCGAATTCCACGATGGGATGTTGTGGCTGAGGCCCCAGTTGTAGACATACTCGGGCTGAGCGTTGAACGTCGTGGTGATGCCGGTGAACGGATCGACGCGCTCCGAATTGAGGTCGGTATAGTTGGCGAAGAAGCCGGTCTCGGGCAGCCCGATGAAGCCAAGCGGCGTTGAGATATCGACTTCCCAACCCCAGACTTCGCCGTCGCCGATGTTCTGGTAGGTGTAAAGCGAGCCGGCGCAGCCGCCGCAATCGCCGCCAGGCACCGAAACCAAGCTAATGAGGTCGCTTACCTGACGATTGAAATAGTTGATGCCGATCACGCCGCGTGTGCCCAAACGGTGCTCGTAGCCGATATCATAGCCCCAGGCAGTTTCGATCGCGAGATTTGTATTCCCGACCGTGACGTCGTCATCACCCGGGCTCTCTTCATCCAAGAACGGCACCAACTGATCGAGCAACGGACGCCGCGCTGTTCGCGCGCCGGAGACGCGCACCTGACCACCCGGCCAAACGTCCCATTGCACGTGCGCTGACGGATAGAACTCAGTGCTTTCGCTTGAGCCGCCAGCGCCGCCAATCAGACTGGCCTCAGTTTCAGTGTGCTCAACGCGCGCGCCCACTTGCACGGTGAAGAACTCAGACAAGCCAAGCTCGACCTGCGTGAAGTAATCGAGGCGGTTTTCTTCATACTGGAAGTTGCCGCTGGCGCCGAGATCGGTCTCTTCTTCGCCCGGATCGGCGAAATCGAGATCGTTGTCGTCTTCGAAGGTGCGCAAGCTGTAATCGCGCGTCTTGCGCTTCGCGGCGGCGCCAATTTCGAACTCAAAGTTCACGAGACCGATGCGTTGGGCGAAGGCGTCGGAGTTGAACGTGAGCGAGCCATCCACTGACGCTTCCTGATCGTCGCTTTCGATCTGCTCGCGCTCGCCTTCCGGCGGATCGCCATCGAACACTGCCGTAGTGAAGCTATCCTCGGTGCTGCTCTCCAGGAATTGCGCATAACGCGCCTGCCCTTCGAATGACCAACCGTCCGTGATCTGCGCCTCATAAAGCGCGGACACGCCGAAGCTGTCTTGCTCGATGGTCTGAGCCTGCGTGCCAGTTTCGTTGAGGTCCCAAGGATCATTGGAGACGTCGCCGTCGTCATCCCCGGTGCCCGGATCATCGCCGCTATCGTCGGCGCGGAAATAGTTCTGCGTATCTTCCGTCTCGTCGCGTTCGGTACGGAGGTAAAACGCATCGAGGCGCACGCGCTGATCCGGCGTCAGTTCAACGGTCAAATCGCCGTTAAACGACATATCCAGGCTTTCGCGCGTATCGATCTGGTCTTGATGCTCGATCGCATTCGTCGAAGGGGCAGCGGCGTTGAACCCGTCTGGGTCAAACATCGCGACGCCGTCTGAGTTGGGGTCAAAGCCGGGCGATGTGTCATCGAACAGCTGCTGATCCAACACTTTCGTATTGTAGCGCTGCTGTAGGTCCACAGTACCGGACCATGAAATCCGGCGGTCGTCGGTGCGACCTGAGATCGAGAGCGCGCCAACGCCGCCAAGCTCTTCATTGTCGACGTCATAGACACCGCCGATGCGGGCAATCACGCCCGGTGGCAGGCTCGCACCGTCCTTCAGGATGATATTGATCGTGCCGCCTATGCCTTGGCTGTCGATATCGGCGCTCGGTGCGCGGACGATCTCGATACGATCGATAATCTCTGCTGGAATGCGATCCACGAAAACAGTGCGGTCATTGCCAGCGCCTGGAATGGGGCGGCCGTTGACGAGCACCTGCGTGAAGCCTTCGCCCAGACCGCGCATCTGCGGCGCATCGCGTTCGCCAATGTCGCTCGTAAACGCCACGCCCGGGACGCGAGACAGCTGATCGCCCACTGAGAGCGGCTCGAACTGTTCGAAGAATTGTTGGTCGTACACCAACTCCGGCGCAACGGTGTCAGTTCGGTTGCGATACTGAATCTCTCCGGTGATGACGATGTCTTCGAGTGATTCTTCTTCGGTCTGATCTTGAGCCAGCGCTACGCTCGGCATCGCGAAGCAGCACGACATCAACAGCGTCCGCAGAGCCGCCTTCCGCGTCGTAAATTTCATTTTACATCCTCCCCTCGAGGTCCCCTCGTTCCACAACGAGCCATCAGCCGCCGCGTACGAGATTGTCATGACAATCAGATGATACGAACGAATATTCCATCCTGCAATGCTTTTGGAATTTTCCTTGCAGAAATGTGAAGGCGGTGGCAGCAATGCAACGCGAAAACGTTACAAAGCGCGGCTAAACCGCTGCTTCGCTTGAGCTAGAGGGGTCGAAAAAGATGCGTATAGGTTGGACACAGGCGCTGTTCGCAACTGCAGCATTGGCCGCCTGCGCACAATCAGGCGGCCGCGTGCCGTCGGTTACGCCGGTCGCGGAGACGGCAGCGACAACCCAATCGGACGCCAATACAGCGATCGTGATTCCCAACGCGCAAGGCGGCCTGATCGTTGGCTCCAGCGAGAGCGGCGGGGTCGAGTTGTACAACCTATCAGGCGAGCGCCGCGCGCAAATTGCAGCTGGCGCCGCGGTGGGTCTCGACGCCCGCCCTAATGGCAATGGCTGGACCGTCGCCGCGCTCGATGGCGCGACGAACCGGCTGCGTCTTTTTGAACTCAACGCCGATGCCGCAAGCGCGACCGAACGCACCGTCCGCGACATTCCCATTGGCTTTTCTGGTGAAAGCCTTTGCCTCTATCGCGATGCACGAGATCAAACGCTCTACGCCTTTGCGCTTGGCGCCGCGGGCCAGGTTGCTCAGTTCATGATCTTCCAAACAGAGGCTGGCCTTGATGCGCGCCTGGTTCGGGAGCTGCGTGTCGCCTCCGAAGCCAGCTACTGCACCGCCGACGACGCCACCGGCGACCTCTACGTCGCCGAACAAGGTGTTGGCTTTTGGCGTTTCAACGCCGATCCGGAAGCTGAAGTCGTACCTGAGCTGATCGACGCCGCGCGCATCGGAAACGTCACCGGGGAGGCCGGCGGTATCGCAGTCTATAACGCCGGAGAAGCTAGCTACCTTGTAGCTTCGGATGCTTCCGCAAACCGCTTCCATCTCTACGACCGCAACAATGATCACACCTTCGTCGGCAGTTTTACTGTCGATGGTGTTGAAGCCGCAGGTGGCTTGAATGCTTCGAGCTTCGGCTACGGCGAGAACTTCGCGCAGGGCATGCTCGTCGCCATGGACGATGAGAACGAGGCCGGCGCGAACTATAAGCTGATTTCTTGGGCCGATATCGCTCGCGCGCTGCGCCTCAAGACCGGCACGCCAAGCGATCCACGCACATCGCCGCAATCAAACATGGCGATTGTGCATCCGGTCGCTGAAACCGCTCCCGTCGAAACAGACGGCGACAGTGCGGATGATCCCGCGATCTGGGTCGATCGCAACAATCCCTCGCGCAGCATCATCATCGGCACGCAGAAGCAGTCGGGACTTTACGTCTACGATCTCCAAGGCCAAGTCCTGCAGTTCCTGCCAGACGGCCGCATGAACAATGTCGACTTGCGCGATAACTTCCGCCTTGGCGGACAAACCGTATCAATTGTAGCGGCGAGCAACCGCACCAACGATGGCATCTCGCTCTATCGCGTTGATCCCGCGACACGCCGCCTCGTCAACGTCGCTGACGGCCTCCAGCCAACGGGCATGGTCGATCCGTATGGCCTCTGCATGTACCAAAACCCACAAACCGGCGGCACCTATGTGTTCGTCACCGACAGCGAAGGACCAGTTCGCCAATGGGAGCTCGTGGACGCCGGCAATGGTCGGGTACGCGCCAACCGCGTGCGCGACATTCCGTTCGCTACACAAACAGAGGGCTGCGTCGCCGACGACGCCACCGGCGTGCTTTACGTCGCTGAGGAAGACATTGGCCTGTGGCGCGTGGGCGCCGCTGCAGACGCACCGGCAACGCCGACGTCAGTTGCAACGGTCGCTGCAAACCCCGCGTTGCACGATGATCTCGAAGGCATCGGCCTCTACGATCTGGGCGATGGCCGCGGCTACCTCGTGCTCTCGAGCCAAGGTGATAACACCTACGCAGTGTTCCGGCGCGACGGCGCCAACGAGTACATCGGCTCGTTCGCAGTTCTAGGTGATGCAGCACGCGGCATCGACGGCAGCTCTGAAACGGACGGCCTGGAAGTGTTGAGCGCAAATCTCGGCGGGCCATTTGCCGGCGGGATTTTCGTCGCGCAGGACGGTCGCAATATCTCGCCGCAAGAATATCAGAACTTTAAAATCGTTCCTTGGTCATCCATCGCAACGGCGCTGAATCTGGAAACGCGGCGCTAGAAGCGTCCGCCGGCTGAAACGCCGAAAGTTACGCCCTCGCCGCGGGCGCGTTCGTCAGACCCGTCGAACGCGCCCAGGCGAGTGGGGTCGAACCTCAGTCTGCGACGCGTATCTTCGCTGTTGTTCAGATTGGAAACCCAGGCCCGAAGCTTCACGTCCGCGAAGGCCGTGGTCTCTATCCATAGCGTTAGCTCGTCAGCGTCTTGTTCGTCTTCAATGCGATCAAGCCGATAGGAGCTAGCTTCGCGTTCGCGCTCGAACTCCACGCCCCATGCTGATTCTAACCGCGTAATGTCGTGCCTGAAGGCAATCACAAGCGCGCTTTCATCGAAGCCGGAAACGGATCGCCGCTCACCCGTTACGGGATCGGTGGCTTCCGATGTCTGCGCCACCGCATCGACGCGTACCTCAGCGCCGGGGAGCATAGCGATCGGCATCGCCAACGACATGCGCGCGCCGTAAACGTCGGCCTCACCGATATTTCCCGGCGCATCGACTTCATCGCCCGGCGGCCCAACTGGCGCGATGTCGAGCACATCCTCCACCCACCAGCGATAGAGCGTGATCCCTAGGGCGGCGTCTTCGCCAAATCGCCAATCGCCCGCGAGTTCGAGGCGCCAAGACGTCTCTGGCCGGAGATCGGGATTGCCCCCATCGACGATGGAGCTGCTGATGTCAGCGGCGGAGACGAAATCCTCGAAGTCCAGCTGGCCGACATCGCGGTAGAACCGTAGGCGCACCTGATCGTCAGCGCCCAGAGCGCGAGATATCTGCACTGACGGCTTCCAATATGTAAGTTCGGTGTCTTGGTTCGCGTCCCCGCTCTGCGTGAGAACGGAAGTCTCAACTGACGTGCCGGCCTCTAGCGTCCAACGCGATCCGAGCGATCCCGCAAGCATGACGGAGCCTTCGGCACGCTCCTCTTCAACGCGCACATTCGCCGATGGCAGAATAACGGGCGCCGGGCCGCTGCCATCATCTTCTGCGAGCGCGAGGCGTTGCTCCAAGGTATTAAGCGCAACCTCCGCCCCGAACTCGACGCGCCACGCCTCGCCGAGATTGCGCCGAAGCGCACCGCGCAGGATTGTCTCACCGCTCTCAATGCGCACACTCTGCTGTGCGCCCTCGTCCAGCGCACCTAGCGCGTCCAATTCCGCGGATGTCTCGAAGCTATTGAACTGCCGGCGATTGATCACCGCCCCCAATTCTCCGCGCCAGGAACCAAGCTCACGGCGATACGACACGCCAAGCTCGCCAACCTCGTCTCGCTCTTCCAGATCGTTACGGATGGCGCCCACGCTTGCGTCTGCCGGGTCGAACAATTCAGCGCGTTCCCGCTCATCCAATTCGATGCGGCTGATCTGTGCGTTGAGAGAAAGTGCGCCGCCGGCCCATGGAAACGATGCTTCACCCGCCAACCGCATCTCGCGCTCGTTCGCGGGGACGCGCTCAACGCGCCGTTCGTCCACGGCGCCGAGCGCGTCGAAATCGGTCCTGTCGCCCCGGACAGCCAAGTGCTCACTGTCATACGCAGCCGAAAATCCGTACTCGAAGGCGCCGCGCTGCCCCGACCAAGACGCCTCGCCTGATGGCGAAACCCGGCCGTCGCGTGCCCGCGTCATCTCGAGTTCCCAGATGCCCTCGCCGCCACCTCCGCGCCGCACCACGTTGACGCGCATCGTTTGCGTACTCGACGCGCCTGCGCCCGCGCCGCGTATCAACTCAATGCGAACAATGTCGCCGGCAGGAATGCGGCCGAGAACGTCCTCGATATTCTGTTTGGAGGCGGGCCTTTCGCCGTTGATCAAAATGTTGCTTTGCGCGCCTGAGAAACCGCGCCGCTCTTCGCCTTCATCAATCGAAAATCCAGGCACACGCTCGACCATGTCGAGCGCCGTGCGCGGCGCAAAAGCCGCAAAGAATTCGGCCTCGAACGCTACGGTCTGCGCATCAGCAGACGATTGAGCGCGCGCCTCACCCACGCCAGCGGGCAAAGCCGCAACAAACACCCACGCCAAAATTGCTCGGTGATGTCTCACACCATCACAATAGCCATATTCTATGTCTAGTCATGTTCAGAATTTGCGTTCCAGCCTGAACGACCGTCGCGAGCAGATATCCGGCCCTAGTCCTGCTGTATTTTCGGGTAGCTTGCGGGCCATGATTGTTCGGCCTTCACGCAGAGCGTTCGCCGCCGGCGCCTCCCTGTTTGTCATTGCCGGCTCGGCGCGCGCCCAAACTGGCGCCAGCGATCCCGACGCGATGAGCATCGGCGCGGCGAATGCGCCGTTGCACCTAGAAGAATACGCCTCCGCCGCCTGCACGCATTGCGCGCATTTTCACGAAGGCAATTGGACGCAGCTCAAGCGCCACTACATCGATAACGGCCGGCTCCGTCTGACCATGAAAGAAATCCTCACGCAGCCTGCAGCGATCGCGTTCGGGATGTTTCAGTTGGCGCGCTGCAGCAACGCCGATGGGGCGGAATATTTTCGCCGGCTGGGCATCCTGTTTGAACGCCAGCACACCATCCTTTCCAGCGGCACGGTTGGCGCGGCCGTTGCAATCTTCGTCTCGACCGGCGCGGAGTGGGGTCTAACTGAGAGTCAGGTGATGGCCAGCTTGAACGATCGAGCCGGGCAAGACCGCATCATGCGCTCGATCAACGCCGCCGGCGCAATCGGCATCAATTCGACGCCGACCTTTGTTCTGAATGGCGCTCGCCTTGGCGTAGAATTTCAGACCCCTGAAGCCATGACCCGCATTCTGGATGCGGCTCTCGCGCGCTGATTATTGCCGGGCCGATGCGCGCGATGCCGCCTCTACCTCAGCAATACGCGGCGTGATCTCGGCCAAGGCGCGTCCGCTGATATCATGGGCGTAGGTGAACTGCCCAAGTGGTCCACGCGCCGCGAACGGCACCACAACGCCGCCGCGCGGCGACCGCGGCGCGAGCCGTGCGTCTAGGCGGCGATTGGGCAGATCAATCACGGCGATGCCAGGTATCCGTAGATCGGTGGTATTGAACGACAACGAATCTGACGCGAGGACGCCGTCAGCAATCGCAAACGTTGCTGAGAACCCCTGAAATGGCGTCCGCGCTTCCGGCGCAATCAGTTCGCCGCGTAGGGCATTGCGGATGGTGGTCGAAACGCCGCCAAGGTCGACGCCATGCAGCGTTCCCGACACCACTTCCATGTGAGCATAGCCGTCTGCGCTATCGATCATCTCGCTCTGTGTGCGTCCCTGCACACGGACATTCAACGAGAGCTCAGCGCGACCTTCAATGCCAGCATAGTTCACAGCGTCCGAGAGAAAGCCGCGCGCATCTAGATTGGTGAAGGCCAGATCCTGCGCCATGCGCGTCGCAAGTTCGCGGGCATCAATCTCGAATCGTCCACGGCCAGAGCCGCCATAAAGCGTAACATTGTGCACCGTCGCGGCCATGTAGCCATCGTTGAGCACCAGGTTGAGGCGGCTCGATTCCACTCGCATGTGCTGGATCAGCACGGTGTGCGTAACCAGTTCAAGGTCAGCATTGATTGACCTGAGGCCGGAGAAATCGATCGGCGTTTCGCTCGGCGCTGCGCGAACATCGACCGCGCGAGGCGCAGCTTCAACCGTCGCGATTTCCGCAGTCGGCTGCGAAGTTCCACCAGCGTCCGGCATAGCGGCCGCCACCTCGACTTGACTTTCGGTAGGTGGCGGCGGCGCTTGGCCTGAAATGTAGGGATTTAAGTCGAAATCGAAGAGTTCGAGCCGGCCGCTGAGATACGGCTTGTCGCGCAGTTCAGAGAGAACAAAATCCCCTCGACCGCGCACTTGATCGACCGCGAAACCCGCATTCGAGAACGTGTAAGCGCCACCACCAACAATGAGCCGGCCAGTGACGGCGAATTGTTCAAATCCGACAGCATTCTGCAGCGGCGTTCCGCTCCACGAGGCAAGCTGACGCAAGCTCGGACCCGACGCGCGCACAGTTCCGGAAAGCTCGCCCGATGTAGCCACGGTTTGTCCGCGAAACTCCGCAGTGAGCAATTCGCTGACAATGTTCAATGTCAGGGGAGTGAGTTCACCGCGCACTGCCGCGCCAGGCCGCGCAATGCTCGCGTCAATCTCGACCTCGCGATCATTGTAGCGCACGGAGCCCTGTGCGCGCATTGGCGCATCGAGGCTTGTCAGCGCCGTGGTGATATCCACCTCTCCGGCGACCCATCCCGCACCTTGGCGCGCATCGAAAAAGCTCACTTCGCCGTCATTGATCCGCACGCTCCGCAAACTGGTGCGCGTGACATCCACCGGCGCTTCCTGCGGCGGAGTCGTTGGCGGCGGCGTTCCGGTGGAGGGGCGAGGCCGCAACAGCCAGTTCGGTTGACCCGCCGCGTCCACTTCAAGCGCGACGCGCGGACGCTGAAACACTAACCGGCGGACGTTGACCTGCCGATCGAGCAACGGACGCAATTCCACACCAATGTCGATCTCGTCGGCGGCGATGAATGCAGGCGCTCGTCCGCCTTCGACGTTGGACAACGTGACGTCCTGAGCCTTTAGGCCCAGCACCGGCCAGTAGCTGACCCCAACGCTGCCATTGATGGTGAGGTCACGGCCGGTGGCGCTTTCCACGTTCCGCTCAATCTCCCCGCGAACATCGAGCCGCAGCACCAGATAGGTGAGCAGCCCCGCACCCAGGAGCACCACCGTCACTAGACTGCCGGCCACCAGCAGCGCCACGCGCTTCCAATTCATGCGGTTTCCCCACCGTTTGGCCGCACCCTAGCGTCTGGCGCATCGCCCCGGAATAGCTATCTAGGGGACCATGACCCAGCCAGTTCCCGTTACCGTGCTCACAGGCTTCCTGGGCGCGGGCAAAACCACGCTCCTCAACCGCATCCTGACCGAACAACACGGCAAAAAATACGCCGTCATCGTGAATGAGTTCGGCGAAATCGGGATCGACAACGACTTGATCGTGGACGCCGACGAGGAAGTCTTCGAGATGAACAATGGCTGTGTGTGCTGCACGGTCCGCGGCGATCTCATTCGCATCATTGAAGGCCTGATGAAGCGCAAGGGCCGCTTTGACGCTATTCTCGTGGAGACCACCGGCCTCGCTAAGCCCGCGCCAGTCGCGCAAACCTTCTTCGTCGATGCCGATGTGCGCGCGAAGACCAAGCTCGACGCCATCGTCACAGTGGTCGATGCAAAGCACGTCCTCCAGCAACTCAAAGATAGCGAAGAAGCTGGTGAGCAGATCGCATTCGCCGACGTCATTTTGCTGAACAAGACTGATCTCGTTTCAGCGGACGAGCTTGCCGCCGTTGAGCGCGCGATTCGTCAGGTCAACACCACCGCACGCCTGCACAAAATGCAGCGCGGTGACATTCCCCTCGACTCTATCATGGGACTCGGCGCCTTCGATCTTGAGCGCGTAACCGAAATCGATCCACACTTCCTGCCAGATCACGATTGCGACGACGCATGTGCTCACCACGATCATGATCATCACGGGCACGATCATCATCACCACCACCATGATGATGATCACGTCTCCGCCAGCGGCATCACCAGCATCTCGCTCTCGACTGAAAAGCTGATCAGCCCGGAAAAACTCTTACCCTGGCTGAACGATCTCACTCAAGCGCGCGGCCCGGACATCCTTCGGCTTAAAGGCATCATCGCATTCCCGGACGAACCGAAGCGCTTCGTTGTACAAGGCGTGCACATGATCGTTGAGGGCGATACGCAACGCGATTGGCGCGACGACGAGAAACGCATCTCGCGCCTCGTGTTCATTGGCAAAAATCTCGACCGCGGCGAGCTCGAAACCGCCTTCGCTGCGTGCGCGGCGTGACTGCACAGGTTTACGAGAACGGCCGGCGGCTCGCGATTGGCGCCGGCGCCACCGGCGTCCACTGGGTGGCGGGGGAAGCCATGTTCGCTTTGAGCGACGGCAACGTGTTCACCGCGTCGAGAGAAGGCGATACACGTCGCATCGCTGCGCATGACGGCGTCATCCTCAGTGCGGCGTTGCACCCTGATGGAAAACGACTTGTCACCGGCGGCGACGACGGCACGCTCAAGGCGATCTCATCGGACGGATCGGTCGCAACGATCGCAGAACTGCGCAAATGGGTCGATCACCTCGCCGCAAGCGCGGCGTCCGGCGTAATTGTAGCGGGCGTTGGCAAAGAAGCGGTCGTCTTTAAAGGCGACCTGGAATCTCACCGCTTTGCGTATCCGTCCACGATTGGTGGTCTCGCGCTCGATGGGAAGGGCCGCCGCCTCGCCGTCAGCCATTACGGCGGCGCCACCGTCCGCCTCGTGCTCGCGGCGGATGACAGAGGCAACGCCCTGAGCTGGGCAGGCTCGCACCTTGCGCTCACGTTTTCGCCTGAGGGTGAATACGTGATCACTGGCATGCAGGAGAACGCCCTGCACGGTTGGCGCTTGCCGGACAAAACCGATCTCCGCATGGACGGCTATCCGTCGAAGACTAGGTCCTTCTCCTGGGACAAACGCGGCCGCTGGCTCGCCACCTCAGGCGCCAACGCCGCGATCGTCTGGCCATTCGTTGGCAAACTCGGCCCGCAAGGCAAACCACCGCTACAGCCCGGCGAACGCGGCGAAGCGCTGGTCACGGCCGTCGCGTTTCATCCGAGCGAAGAGGTGCTCGCCATTGGCTATTCCGACGGCGCCGTGCTCCTCGTGCGATTCGCGGACTCAATGGGCATGGAGCTGGATGAACCCGGCGAAGGCGCCGTCAGCGCCCTCGCATGGTCGCCTGACGGCAAACAGATTGCGCTTGCCGACGAAGCCGGCCGCGGCGCGATTATCGCCGTCTAGGCGCTTGGCCGTTGCGCCTGCGCGGTCAGCACTTGGTCCATGACGCCGAACACGCCGGAAATCTCATTCACGATCCGCCGTGCGCGTGACGGATCAACGAGCGGTTTAAACAAATCGCCGGGCTCAAACAGATTTCCACCCTCGACCGCAACCAGCATGTCGCCACCCTCAAAGGCGCAGCGTAAACGCTTGCCGTGCAGCTTCGTCTCAAGCTCCAGCAGTCGCTCCATCATCACCGGATGCAAGAGATAGCGCGCCTCGACCTGATCCGTGCCCCACACCTCAAACGCGCGCTCAAGCCGCGAGTCCACAAGCCGCACGCGCTCCAGCTTTCTCCCGTCCGCCTTGCCGCCGCCGAAGACATTAAACACGCCGGCGTCCCGGCGCACGATCGTGACGCCCAGAAACTCGCGCGGAAAATGCATGCGTATGAGTTGGCCACGGAACACCGTCGTGTACCGAGTGCGCCCTTTGCTGTCGGTATGACGCTGCTCAAGATGCCCCTCATAAAGCTCGAAGGCAGACGCCCTATAGGTTCCGCTGAAAAGATCTTCGAAGTTGGATCGGGAAAATCCTGGCACCAAACCTAGCTCGCGCAAGCGCACGAACGCGGGTGGTGCGAAAGCGCTGAGCGTAAAGGTAGCGCCCATAGCGTCGGCAATCGCCGCGCAATACTGACGCTTCAGCGTTTGGCCGACCTTCGCCAATGGCTGGTAAGCAAATATCCAGGTGGCGACTGCGCCCATGAAGAGAAGGACAGCAGCGATGTCGAATTGCCGCCAGATCAAAAAGGCGCCCAGTGAAACCGCCGCCGCAACGCCGCCGCCAAGCAGCAGCCGCTGCTTGAACTTGCCGACCGCGGCAATGCGATCGCTTTCATTGGCGGCAAAGCAGGGCTCGATGCGCTCTTTGTAGAGGCGCTCGAAGCCGGCATCATCCAAACGGCCCAGGTCGATTGTTTGCGACGCAGTTTCCACGCGACTCTCCCGTCCGCCAACCATGCGCAAGCGCCCTACCGATTGCAACGGCGGCCACGGGCGGAGACACTCGGCCTATGATCGACATCAATCGCAGACTTGTCCTTGGAGCTGGCCTCGCACTCGCGGCGTCGCCTCCCGCGCAAGCACAAGCCCAGCCAATTGCTCGCACGGAGCACGGCCGTGTCCGCGGCGCGTCATCGGGTCTGGTGCTGAGCTTCAAGGGCATCCGATACGGCGCGCCCATACGTCGCTTCCGCGCACCGGAAGCGCCGCGGGCGTGGCGCGGCGTCCGCGATGCACTCACATATGGCCCAGCATGTCCGCAACGCGGCTTAGACGACGAGGCACAGAGCGAAGATTGCCTCTTTCTCAATGTGTGGACGCCAGCGCTTCGCGGCCACCGCCCGGTCATGGTCTATATACACGGCGGCGCATACAGCACCGGCTCCGGCTCAAGCGCTGTCACCGATGGTACGCGACTTTCGACGCACGGCGATGTCGTTGTGGTGACGCTCAACCACCGCCTCAACGCCTTCGGATATTGTTACCTCGCCGCGCTTGGCTTGCCTGATAGTGGCAATACGGGGCAACTTGATCTCATTCTTGCGCTCGAATGGGTGCGCGACAACGTCGCGAACTTCGGCGGCGATCCAACGTGCGTCACTGTATTTGGTCAATCTGGCGGCGGCGCAAAGATCGCAACGTTGATGGCAATGCCAGCCGCAGCCGGGCTATTTCACCGCGCCGCTACCATGAGCGGCCAGCAAGTGACCGCATCCGGCCCGCTCAACGCAACGCGGCGCACCAACGCCTATCTTGAGGCCCTCGGTCTCGGCGCCTCCAACGCCAGGGACATCGCCAGCGTGCCTTCCTCCCACCTAGTCGATGCATTGGCGCCGATCGACCCAGTGCTTGGCTTTGGCTCGCTCTACTTCGGCCCGGTGCTGGACGAGCGTCACCTGACGCGCCACCCATTCTATCCCGACGCCGCGCCGCAATCGCTTTCAATTCCGATGATGATCGGCAACACACACGACGAAACACGCGGCTTTATCGGCGCCGACCGTTCGCTGTTCTCACTCACGTGGGATGATTTGCCGGGACGGCTCACGAGCGCGATGCGCGTCGATATTTTGCCCGATGAGGTCGTCCGCACGTATCGCCAAATCTATCCGCATTACGGCCCAAGCGACGTCTACTTCGCCGCTTCGACCGCAGCGCGTTCATGGCGCGGCGCTCTCATCGAACTTGAGGAGCGGGCTCGAGCAGGCGCACCGGCCTTCGCCTATCAGCTCGATTGGCGCGCACCGGCAGAGGACGGGATATTCGGCGCCCCGCATACGCTCGATATCCCTCTCGTGTTCGGAAATCTCGAAGCGTCCCCCTTTATCGGCGAGCGAACGGCACAGGGCGAGGAGATGTCTCGCACGATGATGGACACATTCATCCGCTTCGCGCGAACCGGAAACCCAGGCTGGGAGCCCTACACGCTTCCACGGCGCGCAACGACGATCTTCGATCAAACGTCGCGCGTCGAAAATGACCCACGCCGGGCAGAGCGAGAGTTGTTTGCGAAAGTCCCGTACGTGCAGCCTGGCACTTAGCCGCGCAGCTGCCGCAGACCTTCCTCAACGCTGATCACCGGCGCATATCCCATCTCGCGCCGCGCCTTTGCATCGATGAGCACACTATCGCGAGACATGATCATCGCGCCAAAGCGCGTGACCGGCGGCTGGCTCTTGAGACTAAAGATCCGCCAGGCGCCCTCAGCTACACCCGCCAGCGCATCCGCCGCCCACGACGGCACGCTTTTATCCGGCAGGGTGATTCCGCGCGTCTCCGCGATGGCGGAGATGATTTCCTTCATGGTCCGCGTGCCGTCATCGAGAATGAAGTAGGCCTGCCCGCCGGTTCCCTTTGTCAGCGCCAATTCGATTGCGTGCACCAGGTTCGCGATATGCGTGGTCGATGTCTTCGCCTTGCCGTTGTCGATCCACTGCCACTGACCCGTCTTCGCCATGTGCTCGATGACGGGGAGCAAAGTCGTGTCACCAGGCCCCCAGATAAAGCGTGGGCGGAGGATGATGGTTTGGAAGTCGGCGGTGTTGGCGTTCTCGACCAACTCCTCGGCCCGCGCCTTCGTCCAGGAATACGGATAGGGCGAGTTCGGCGCGCGTGGATATGTCTCGTCAACGCCGCGCAGATGCTGACCGCGCCACAGCACACTCTCGGTGCTGATATGGATGAACCGCTTCGCGCCGGCATCGCGCGACGCCTTCAGCATCCGCGCCGTGCCGTCGACATTGAAGCGCTTCCACGCCTCAGCCGGTCCCCATTGCTCGACAAACGCCGCACAATGAACCACGGCGTCGGCGTCACCGAGGTGCTCGGCAGTCACGTTTTCCAGATCGCAACGCACCGGCGTCGCGCCACGCTCCGCGATCACCGGATCCGACGCCGCCGATCGCGACATCGCCCGAACCGTATGTCCCGACAGACCAAACGCTCGCGTTGCCGCACCGCCGACAAACCCCGAAGCGCCGGTGACGAAGATGCGCATCAGGCGGTTATCTGTGAGAGCGCATGTGAGAGCTTTGAGATCGACGCCGCAGTGTCCTCGCGCCGCTCGCGCAGCTCCTCGACAACCTCTTCCGGCGCCTTTCCGATAAAATCGGCGTTGCCCAGCTTCGCTTCCATTTTACTGAGCTCACCGGTCAGCTTGGCGATCTCTTTTGTGAGCCGCGCGCTCTCCGCAGGCAGATCGACAACACCTTGAAGCGGCAGGGCCGCTATTGCGCCATCAATCACGAATGTAACCGAGCCCTTTGGCGCCGAATCGGCGCTCGTGGAGTATTCGAGCCGGGCCATACGGTCGATCAGGTCCTGATAGCGCTCCAAACGGGCCTGGGTGGCGGTATCGGCGCCGATTAGAAGCAGCGGAATTTTGGCGCCCGCCGGCACGTTGAGCTCGGAGCGCGTGGAGCGCGTTTCCTCGATCAACCGGACCATCCAATCGATCTCGCCTTCTGCGGCCTCATCGATCAAGTCGCTGCTGAGATTGGGCCACGCCTCAACGATCAGCATGCCTTTGCGCTTGGCGCCGAACTCGCCCAGGCGCGTCCACAGCTCCTCGGTGATGAACGGCATAAAAGGGTGCAGCAGGATCAAGATCTGATCCAACACCCACGCGGCGGTGCGGCGGGTTTCGATCTTGGCCGCTTCATCTTCGCCATTCAGGAGCGGCTTGATGAATTCTAGATACCAGTCGCAATAGACGTTCCACACGAATTTATAGAGCGCCCCGGCCGCTTCATTGAAGCGCCGCGCCTCTAGTTCGCGCGTGACGGCTGCCGCGGCCTTCGCGGCTTCTCCGACAATCCACTTATTGACCGTCTGCTCCGGTGAACGCGGATCGTACTCGTCCCACACCGCGCATTCGTTCATCTGCGCGAATCGCGAGGCGTTCCAGAGCTTGGTGCCGAAGTTGCGATAGCCTTCAATGCGCTGTTCGCTGAGCTTGATGTCGCGGCCCTGCGCCGCCATCGCCGCCAGTGTGAAGCGCAACGCATCGGCGCCGAACTTATCGATCAGATCGAGGGGGTCCATGGTGTTACCCTTGGATTTCGACATCTTCTGGCCCTTCGCATCACGGACCAGGGCGTGGATGTAAACTTCGTTGAACGGCACTTCTTTCATGAAGTGCATGCCCAGCATCATCATCCGCGCGACCCAGAAAAAGATGATGTCGTGCGCGGTGACCAGCGTTGAGGTCGGGTAGAACTTCTTCAACTCCGGCGTGTTCTGCGGCCAGCCCAGCGTGGAGAAGGGCCAAAGGCCGGATGAGAACCACGTGTCGAGCACGTCTTCGTCTTGCCGAAGCGCGACATCCTTGCCGTAATGTTTACGCGCCGCGCTCTTGGCGGCTTCGCCGCTTTCTTCAACGAACGTGTGCCCATCCGGGCCGTACCACGCCGGAATGCGGTGTCCCCACCAGAGCTGACGCGACACGCACCACGGCTCGATGTTGCGCATCCACTGGTAGTAGGTCTTCGTCCAGGATTCCGGGACGAACTTCGTCTTGCCGGTTTCGACGGCAGCGATTGCGTTCTTCGCCAGCTCGCCAGCATTCACATACCACTGATCCGTCAGCATCGGCTCGATCACGACACCCGATCGATCACCGAACGGCTGCATGATCTTCTTGTTCTCAACGCGATCGAGCAGGCCGATGGCTTCGATATCTTCGACCACCTGCTTGCGCGCTTCGAACCGATCGAGGCCGCGATACTTTGCCGGCACGTGCTCGGCGTCCGCCATGCGACCCTTAGTATCCATAAGGATATAGAGTGGAATGTTGTTGCGGCGCGCGACTTGGTAATCGTTGAAATCGTGCGCGCCGGTGATCTTCACCGCGCCTGAGCCAAATTCCGGATCGGGGTATTCGTCGGTGATGATCGGAATGTAGCGATCCGCCAGCGGCAGCAGCACGCGCTTACCGACGATCGCCGCGTATCGCGCGTCGCCCGGATGCACGGCCACAGCGCCGTCGCCTAGCATCGTCTCAGGACGCGTCGTCGCGATGGCGATGTAGTTGCGCGTTTCCCACTCGGTTGGCTTTCCCTCGTCATCGAAGGCGATGGGAAATTCGTATGTCTCGCCGTTCTCAAGCGGATATTTGAAGTGCCAGAAGTGACCCTGCACTTCGCGGTTCTCAACTTCGAGATCGGAAATCGCGGTTTCGAAATGCGGGTCCCAGTTCACGAGCCGCTTGTCTTTGTAGATCAGCCCTTCTTTGAAGAGCTGAACGAAAACCTTCAGCACCGCCTGCGAGAGACCCTCATCCATCGTGAAGCGCTCGCGCGACCAATCGCACGAAGCGCCGAGACGTCGGAGCTGATTGAGGATCGTGCCGCCGCTTTCTTCCTTCCACGCCCAGACGCGCTTCAAAAATTCCTCGCGGCCAAGCGAGCGGCGATCTTCGTTCTTGCCCGCTTGCGTCAGCTGGCGCTCAACCACCATCTGCGTCGCGATACCAGCGTGGTCAGTGCCGGGTTGCCAGAGCACGCTCTTGCCCCGGAGGCGCTCAAATCGAACGAGCACGTCTTGCAGCGTGTTGTTCAGCGCATGGCCAATATGCAGCGAGCCCGTAACGTTGGGCGGGGGAATGACGATGCAGAACGTATCCGCCTTCGGGTCCGACTTTGGCTTGAACGCACCGGAGTCCTCCCACGTCTTAGACCAGCGGGGCTCTACTTCTTTGGGATTGAACGTCGTTTCGATCATGCCGAGCATATAGCAGGGCAGCGCCGCCTAGGGCGAGACGCCATCTCGCAGCTGCGAACCTAGTTTCGCACTTAGCCCAAAAGAAAACGCCCCGGTTGTGAGCCGGGGCGTTCGTTTATTCGGTAATCGCGCCGCCTAGCGCGACATGCGGGCGATGCGTTCGAGCTCAGCCTCGACCCGGGCCTCGACAATGGCGGCGAGGTTCTGGTCCAGCCACTCTTTCAGCATCGGCTTCAGCAACTCGCGGACGACGCCTTCAACCGATTGCCCGGCCGTGTCGGCGATGCGCAGCGAGCCTGCAAGACGCGCCAGCGACCCAGCAGCGGCGGCCGACGTCGGCTTCGATAGCATGGTCTCGCTAACCGGCTCAGCCATGACTTGGCGCGGTTGCGGCGCGGTGATCACTTCAGGCACGTAAGCTACCTCTTGGGCTACGGTCTCTTCGACCGCTTCGAACACGATATCGTCGTCCACACTCGGCGCGACGTGTTGAACTGGAGCAGGCGCTGGAGCAGGCGCTGGCGCATCTGTCTGCGTAAGATCGAGCACTGGCGCAGCGTTCGGCGTCTGCTCTTCCTCAGAAATGATCCGACGGATCGACGCCAGAATCTCCTCCATTGAAGGTTCGGCCTGTTGGTCTTGAAGCGCCATTTCCAGCCCCGCGGAATTTGCGCAAACGATTCGCTTGCGGCTCAAAGGTTATTGATGCTGGCGATTCGGGTCCACCTGAGCGCGCTGTCGCATGCGCACGCACAGGCGATCTAGAATCACCCTCTCCTGCGCATGCTCTGCGGTATCAAATAAGGGAACGTTAATGTGCGCTTGAGCGCGCGCGTCGTTGCGCGATCAGAACGCGAAGCTCGGCGGCTTCGCCAACCCAGGCACAACTGGCGGCGCGGCGTCGAATGCAACCAAGTACCCCGTTGCATCGTCAGAGCGCGTGTAGATTCGTGCGGAACCAGCAGCGCCTTGGCGCACAATCACACCCAAGCGGCCACCCGGCGCAAGCTGCTTCAGCCATGCATCGGGAACGAACTCAGCCGAGCCGTTGAGCAGGATGACATCGTATGGGGCCTCATCGCCCCAGCCATCTACAGCTGCCGTCGAAACCGCTTTTGCATTGGTGACACCAACGGACTCCAAAGCCGCCTGCGCGGCAAACGAAAGATCCGAATTTGGGTCGAGCGTGATCACCTCCTTGCAGCACGATGCGAGCACTGCAGCGCCGTATCCGGTCGCGCCGGCAATCTCGAGTGCGCGCTCATCCGCCTTTGGCGCGAGGTTCTGAATGAGCTTGGCCAAATCCCGCGCGCGCAGCAGCACCCGGCCCGGCGCCACTTCAACTTCAAGATCGCCGTATGCGATCGTCCGCTTAGCCGCTGGCACAAACCGCTCGCGCGGCAGCCTGCGCATAGCGTTCACAATACGTGGGTCCGTCACGTCGCTCGGACGGACTTGGCTTTCGACCATGAAGTCGCGGGCGCGGGCGAAATCCATTGTGGGCTCCAAATTCTGCACCCGGTTAAGCCGCCCCGGCCCCGCCCGCAAGCGGGCCGCTTTGACGCGGGGTTAACTGCGAAGGGCCAACCTTCATCGGCACATGTCATCGCGCCCGAGATCAAAATGCAGGTGATCGCGGTGGGCGCGGTTGTAGTCGGGGGACAGCACGGCCTGGAAATAGTCGCAGGCCCCATCCCGCACATCGCGCAGGAAAAGCCGATCCCGCTGCGCACCCCGCCAACCCTCGGCGATCGTGACTGTGCGGCCGTTGGCCAGCGTGAAGCCTTTGATGTCCACGGCGTTGGCCTGCGCATGCTCACTGAGGCGCCTGTCTCGGCGGCCTGCAATGCGGCGGCATTGGTATGACGGCGCCGCGAGTTCGATGCGCGCAACGTCCTGCCCGTACCGGCGCATCGCAGCTGGCCCCACAACGTCGCGTTCCCAAAGCACCAAGGCCGCAGCGGCGGCACAACTCGTCGCCACCGGCCCGGAATAGGCGTGAACAGACTGCGTGAGCTCAATAGCGTTGCGATAGCCGCACCCGTTCGCCTCACTGACATCAGCTATGCGTTCAGTCTGGAAACCGGCGCCATTTATGGCTCCGCGGCACGCAGCGACGTCCGTCGTGAAATCATCGATCCGCGACGCGCGCAGCGGCTCGGGTAGCAAATCGGCCTCTTCTGGCGGCGGCGCACCAATCAGCAGCATCAACATCAGCAGCGCCAAAGCAGCCAAAGCTGAAGCCGCCCAAATGCGGGCGCGCTCGTGTTCAGCCTTCGATGGCGGCGGTAGGATGCCTAAAATGCGCATTGCGAGGGTGAGCGCCTTGACCGATTCCGGTTAGGACGCCTAGGAGTGCCGCCCCGTCGCGCACATATAGCGTCGGGCTAAGGCCTCGTGGCGGAGTGGCGACGCAGCGGACTGCAAATCCGCGTACCCCGGTTCAATTCCGGGCGAGGCCTCCATCTTTTTCCCCAGATAATCCCCCTACGCATCAACGCTTTGGCAGGCTTCGTTAGCCTCGCGTTTGTTATTAACGCCTTATTTACCGGTTAGGATCATATTCACGAGTGTCTTCCCTTGGAGACACCCCACCATACCCAACGCCTTCGAGGGCCCCGAAAGGGGCCCTCGTTTTCCTTTTCGGCAGGTTCTGGCGTTCTATATTTCGAGACGGCGATTGGGGTCTTTTCCCCCGGCGCCGAACTTGATAGAGACCCGCTTCGCTCGGCCCAGGCCGAGAAAGAGTGATCCTCGGTAGCTCAGTGGTAGAGCAATCGACTGTTAATCGATTGGTCGTAGGTTCGAATCCTACCCGGGGAGCCATTTTCTTTTTTTCGGTTGGTTGGATTTTATCTTGGCCCGCTGGCTTTAGCCCGCGGGCTTTTGTTTGCGCCGGTTTCAGGCGCCGGCCTTGTGGCAGGCAGAAGGTGCCCGAGCCGCGCGCCCATCTCAGCGCCCAGCGCCTGCAGGCCGTTAAACGGCCGGACCATGACCTCGAAATCGACGATGAGCCCCTCGCCGTCGAACTGAACGAGATCAATGCCTTTTAGCCGTTTTTCGCCCACACGCGCGCTGAACTCGAGCACAACGTTCAATCCATCTTCGGACACCAATTGGCGGTGATACGCGAAGTCCTCAAACACAGTGAGCACGGTGCGAAGCAACAGCGTCACCGCCTGAGCGGATTGATACGGCTTGAACGCCATTGGTGAGCGGAACGTCGCGTCGGGGTGGATGATCGCCTCGATGTCCGCGAGGTCCTTGCTCGCGACCATGGCGTGCCACTTCTCCAGGGAGGCTGCGGCTTTCGGGCTTAGGTTCGTGAGAGTGCTCATCAACGAAGCCTAGGCTTGGCAACGTGCGCCGTCGAGATTGCGCGGGCTTCCGCTTTGGCTGCCGCCGGGGCATGAGGGGCGGCGGGAGGCGACATGCACGACGTCATCATTATCGGCGGTGGCCACAACGGATTGACGTGTGCCGCGTATCTGGCTGAGGCCGGATTAAGGGTACTCGTGCTGGAACGGCGCGATGTCGTCGGCGGCGCGGCCGTGACCGAGGAGTTTTATCCCGGATTCCGCAATTCGGTGGCGAGCTACACCGTCTCACTGCTCAACCCCAAGGTGATCGCGGATCTCGGGCTTGCCCGGCACGGTCTCAGAGTTGTTGAGCGCAAGGTTTCCAACTTCCTGCCGCTCTCCGACGATCAATACTTCATGTCGGCGCCAGGCATCACGCAGGCAGAAGTCGCCAAATTCTCCAATCGCGATGCGACACAGCTAGCCGAGTACGAACGCCGGCTCGAAATCATCGCCGACGTGGTGCGCGGGCTACTGTTGGAGCAACCACCAAATTTGATCGAGCATGGCTTCGTGCGCGGCGTCGAAGAGGCGATGCGGGCCGCCGCCTTGGGCGGGCGCCTCAACAAGCTCGATATCACGGGCAAGCGCGACCTCCTTGATCTCTTCACCAAGTCCGCAGGCGAGTGGCTGGACCAGTGGTTCGAGAGCGCGCCGATCAAAGCCCTATTCGGCTTCGACTCCATCGTCGGAAATTTCGCCAGCCCCTACACGCCAGGCTCCGCCTACGTGCTGCTTCACCACGTTTTCGGCGAAGTGAATGGCAAGAAGGGCCTTTGGGGCCACGCCATCGGCGGCATGGGCGCAATCACTCAAGCCATGGCAGCGTGCTGCCTTGAGCGCGGCGTCGAGATCCGCACCGGCGTCGCCGTGAAAGAACTCATCGTCGATCATAACGCCAAGCGCGCAGGCGGCGTCACTGTCGGCGAGGACGTCGTTGCCAGAGGCGTGCTGCTTGAGAATGGCGAGACGTTGCGCGCCCGCGCAGTAATCTCCAATCTCAACCCGAAACTCATGTTCACCCGGCTCGTTCCTCAGGACGCCTTGCCCGCAGATTTCCGCGAGCGGATCACGCGTTACAAGGTCGGCTCCGGCACATTCCGGATGAACGTGGCGCTTTCCGAGTTGCCACGCTTCACCTGCAAGCCGGAACCAAGCGACCACCTCACCGCCGGCATCATCATCGCGCCGTCGATGCAATACATGGAGCGCGCTTACGACGATGCTCGCGCCTACGGCTGGTCTCGAGAGCCAATCGTGGAAATGCTGATCCCTTCGACGCTTGATGATTCACTGGCGCCGCTCGGCAAGCATGTCGCCTCGCTTTTCTGCCAACACGTTCAACCGGAACTCTCCGGTGGCCGATCCTGGGACGATCACCGCGAGGAAGTCGCGGATCTCATGATCGCAACGGTCGACAAATACGCACCGGGATTCAAAGCCAGCGTCTTGGGCCGGCAGATCATGTCGCCGCTGGATTTGGAACGCACCTTTGGTCTGGTTGCTGGCGACATCATGCACGGCGCGCTTTCGCTCGATCAGTTGTTCAGCGCCCGCCCCGTGCTTGGTCACGGCGACTATCGCGCGCCGATCAAAGGCCTCTACATGTGCGGCGCAGGCACGCATCCGGGCGGCGGCGTCACCGGCGCGCCTGGTCACAATGCAGCGCAAGTCGTGAAGCGGGATTTCCGCAACGGGGCAGTAAAATGAAATCTGTTGGCTGAGTGACGCCTAGGCGCTGCGCTTTTGCGCCGCTTCACTCTTGATGCGTTTGAAGACGGGCACGTTGCGTCCGCTCCAAATCTCAAGCCGCGCGCCACACTCGACGCATTCGAACAGGCCGATGTCCTTGATCGGCAAGGCGCGCACGTGACGTTCGTACGCGACGCCGCAGGCACAGCTGACAATGGTGGATTCCGGTTGCATCGCCAGAACTTGGCGCGAAAAAGTAAACAATCATTAGCGGCCGCTCGAAAATCCGTATCGATCGCTACGTTGGCGCGCGCAATCGCACCCTACGGTAGAAAAACCGATTCATTCGGCCGCCGCAATCGTTTCGGGCTCTTCCGCCTGATGTTTCCAGAGACTCGCATAGAGCCCGCCCTTGGCAATCAGCGCTGCGTGCGTCCCGCGTTCCACAATCCGGCCCGCGTCCAGAACGACGATCTGATCCGCGTCCGCGATCGTGCTCAACCGGTGCGCCACCACAAGCGTCGTGCGCCCGCGTGATGCCGCTTCAAGCGCCGCCTGCACTTCGTGCTCCGTGCCAGAATCAAGCGAACTCGTTGCTTCATCCAGGATGAGGATGGCAGGGTTCTTCAGAACCACACGCGCGATGCCGACGCGCTGCTTCTCCCCGCCGCTGAGTTTCAGGCCGCGTTCACCGACTCGCGTCTCCCACCCATGCGGCAGCGCTTGGATAAAATCGAGGAGCTGCGCACTTCGCGCTGCCTCATCAAGTTCGCCCTGTGTCGCTTCAGGTTTGCCGTAAGCAATGTTGTAGCGGATCGTGTCATTGAACAGCACTACATCCTGCGGCACGAGCCCAAGCGCGCTTCGCAAAGATTGTTGCGTCACATCTTTGAGGTTCTGTCCGTCGATGCGAACGGCCCCGTCGCTCGGATCATAGAAACGATAGAGCAGTTTCAAAACCGTGGACTTACCTGCCCCGGACGGACCGACGATCGCGGTGGTTTTTCCGGCAGGCGCGGTAAAGTTCACCGCTTCAAGGCCCACATCTCTGCCTTCATGCGAGAAGTTCACGTGGTCGAACTCGACCTCGCCGCCCCTCGGTTTGAGCACCGCGGCATTGACCGCATCGGCAACGTCCGGCGCTTCATCGAGCAGGATAAACATCTTCTCCATGTCGATACTGGTCTGTTTGATCTCGCGGTACGCGAACCCAAGAATGTTCAGCGGCGCGTAGAGGTTTGTCATGATGAGAATGACGGCGGTGATATCGCCAGGCCCCATCGGCCCGCGCGCAACAAGCCAGCCCGCGCCGATGACCATCGCCAGCAGGCCGACCGTCATGATGATGCCTTGCACAATGTTCAGCATCACAAGTGAGGTGTACGCCTTCACGGCGGCGTCGGCGTAGGAGGAGAGCGCACGATCGTAGCGCTCGCTCTCACGCTGTTCAGCGGCGAAGCTCTTCACTGTTTCAAAATTAAGCAGCGAGTCGACAGCACGCCCGGCGGCTTCGGTGTCAGCCTCGTTCATCTCGCGGCGATGCTTCAAGCGCCATTCGGTGACGCCAAATGTCGCCCAGGCGTAGATGATCACCGTACCGGCCGCGACCGCCGAGAACATCCAACCGTACTTGAAGCCCAGGACTGCGGCGGCGAGCAACAATTCGATGACAGTCGGCGCGATGTTGAACGCAAGAAAGCGCAGCAGGAAATCGATGGCGCGAATGCCGCGCTCGATTGTCCGGTACACAGCGCCGGTGCGCTTCGACTGGTGAAACCGAACCGAAAGATTGTGAACGTGCGTGAAGACCCGCGTGCCAGCGCGCCGTTGCGCCTCCTCACTTACCGGCTGGAAGATGGCGTCCCGAATTTGCGGACCAGCCGTAGAAGCAAAGCGCAGCGCCGCCCAAAAACCGGCTAGCCCGAGAAAGGTCGGCAACGCTCCCGAGGCGTTACCGGAAGAGAGCGCATTGATACCGTCAGCTAAGACCAACGGCGAAACGACCGCCAAAACTTTGCTCACCAACGTCAGAATGAAGGCAACGACCAGGCGCAAGCGCACACCGCGCTCATGCAAGCCGCCGATCAGCGTCAGCAACTGCGCAATCGTCCGCGTCAGCGGCGGCGCAATATCCGCAGCCGGTTCCGCCTTCGACACTGTCCTGCCTTCACCACGCGCCATTTGGAACAATCCTTGAAGGGACTCTGCCGCTTTCCCGCCGGGAAGCGGCAAATACATAGTGGCGCGCATTGCGGACGCAAAACCGGGCGCCACTTTTGCTGCATGCGCGCGGGGACGGGGAAATTTCCCCGCAATGCCGCCTGATTGGCTAAGTCTGATGAATGCCCATGGCTGATTCCAGCTCCCTAGGACCCGTAGTACGCTCGGTTTGCGTCTATTGCGGCTCCTCCAATACGACCAAACCCGAATACTTGGATTTGGCGTCGCGCTTTGGCGCGACGTTGGCCGGGCTCGGGATCCGCTTGGTTTATGGCGGCGGCGCGGTGGGCTTGATGGGGCGCGTGGCGAAGGCAGCACACGAAGCCGGCGGTGAGGTCCTCGGGATCATGCCACGCTTTTTAGAGCGGCGCGAGATCACCTACGAGGCGGTTCCACACCGCATGGTCGATACCATGCACGAGCGCAAACACATCATGTTCGAGGAAAGCGACGCTTTCGTCGTGCTCCCTGGAGGCATCGGCACGCTTGAAGAAGCCGTCGAGATGCTATCCTGGCGCCGGCTCGACCTGCACAAAAAGCCGATCGTGTTTCTTTCGGAAGATCGCTTCTGGGCGCCCTTCTTCACTCTGATGGACCACACAGTGCAGGCGAACCTCACCCCGGCCTCATTCCGAGACGGCGTTATCGACGCAAATTCGGTTGAAGAATGTTTAGCCGCGCTTGGCGTAAAAGAGCAGGTCTGACTTTCCGGAGATCGTCGCTGTAAGAAACTCCGCGTTCGCTAGACTATCCCGCTATGAAGCCTTCGCCTGACCAGGACGCGCGCTATTTGGAGGCCGCCGCCGAACACGGCGCGGCGCTCCAGCGGCTGGCGCGCGCAACTGAGGCGAACGCCGAGCGGCGGCGCGATTTGCTGCAAGATATGCATGTGGCGCTGTGGCGAAGCTTTTCGTCTTACGACGCACGATGCTCCGTCCGAACCTGGGTGTACCGCGTCGCGCACAATGTCGCTGCAAGTCATGTCGACCGCGAGAGGCGCGCACGCGCGCCGTTGGTGACGCTCGATGAGATCGACCAGCTCCCATCGAATGAGAATATTTCTTCGGAGATCGAGGAAAGCCAAGCGATCGAGCGCTTGAACGGCATCATCCGCGCGCTGGGGCCGCCAGATCGCCAGATCATCACGCTTTACCTCGAAGGTCTCGACGCAAAATCAATCGCCGAAGTCACCGGCATTTCGGCGGGCGCCGTCGCGACGCGCGTGTCGCGGCTGAAGACGCAGCTAACCCGCCTCTTTCAAGAAACCTCCCCAAGTGAAGCCCATGTCTGATCATGATCCCCTTCAAAAGCTGTGGACACAGCAAACCCAGGAGCCTTTCACCATGAGCCTCGCCGACGTGCATCTGCATGCGCAGCGTTTTCAATCACGCATCCGCAACCGCAACATGATCGAGTACATCGCCGCTGCGTTTGTCGTCGTGTTCTTCGGCTGGACGGCCGCGACTGTGCCGGAGCCAATCGTGCAAGTTGGCGCGGGGTTGATCATGGCCGGCGCGCTCTATGTCTGCTGGCAGCTCTACAGGCTTGGCCGCGTGGCGACCGGTGGCGAGTTGGCGGCCGGGGCGCAAAGCTGGATCACTTTTCACCGCACGGAACTGACGCGTCAGCGCGACGCTCTGCGCACCGTGTGGAGCTGGTATCTCGCGCCGTTTTTGCCGGGGATGCTGGTGTTCTTGGCGGGCGTGTCGTTCACCGCTGCAAACCCAGCGCCGTTCCCTGTGCGCTTGGGAGTCTTCTTGGCGGGCGTTGGACTCATGACGGCCGTGTTCGCGGTCATCGCGTGGCTCAATGCGCAGGCGGTGAAGAACCTGGATGCCGAGATCGCGGCGCTGGATCGGGCGCGGGAGTGATGTACGCGTCCCTTGTCCTTAACCAGGAGAAGAGACGACCGTGTCCGCTTCTCGCCGGTAACGGACATCCGAGAAGTGCGCTACGCTGCGCCATGCGCTCCCAGATACTGGCCTTCACCTTGCTGCTGGCAGCTTGCGGCGATGTCCGATCGTTTGAGCAGACCTCCGCTCAGTTCCAGAGAGATCGTGCCCAGTTGCACCGCCTCGCTGAGGCCGCCGTAGTGTGCACGGACGCATCCCATTTCGTGGCACGCCACAACGAACAAACCGATTGCGTCGGCGAAATCGAGCGCGAGCTGGATAGACTTGGCTACAAGTCGGCCCGCGTCAGCGACGGCCGCTGGCGTGTTGCGTTCGTGAATGGCGACGATGGGACGGGACCGCTTGGTTCAGTAATGAGCGGGATTGCCTACTACCGAGTGCCGGTCCGGGCGCTACATGGCGAGAGACCACTCACCGGCCCGCCTCATCAATGGCTCTACTTCCAGCACGACTGAATCGCGATCACGGCCATGTCTGCTTTGGGCCAGGACCGGACTAGGCCGCCTGCCCCGAAAGCCGCTTTCGCGCACGCTCTTCACCAATCAACGGAAACAGCGCCGCCATTTCGGGGCCGTGGTCCATGCCCGTCAACGCTTGGCGGAGGGGCATGAAGAGGGCTTTGCCTTTGGCGCCGGTTTTTTCTTTTACGGCGTTGGTGAAGGCTTGCCAGGTCGTGGCGTCGTAGGCGCCGGTCGGCAACACTTCTGCCGCGGCTGAGGCGAATGCGGCGTCGGGCACAATTGGGTCGATCGGGCCGTCAACGATACGGACGTAGTTTTGCACGTCTTTGAACAGCACGAGGTTGGCGCGCACGGCGTCCCAGAAGGCTTCGCCTTTGTCGGCGCCGAGTTCGGCGAGGCGGTCCTTCACGGTGGCGTAGTCGTATTGGTGCAAGAGTTGCGCGTTCACGCGCTTCAGATCCTCCGGATCGAAGCGCGCGGGCGCGCGGCCGATCTTGGCAAACTCGAACTCCGACGCGAGCTGCTCGATTGAAGCGCGCGCTTCGACAGGATCGGAGGTGCCGATCTTGGCGAGATGCGAGAGCACCGTCATCGGCTCGTAGCCCTCGGCCGCAAGTTCGCCAACGCCGAGCGAGCCGATACGCTTGGAGAGCGCATTGCCATCGGCGCCGACGAGCAACGGGAAGTGGCCGAAGAGCGGCACTGGGCCGCCGAGGGCTTCGAAGATTTCAATCTGCACACCCGAGTTCGTAACGTGGTCTTCACCGCGCACGATGTGCGTGATCTTGAAGTCGATGTCGTCGACGACGCTAGGCAGCGTGTAGAGAAAGGCGCCATCTTCGCGGATCAGCACCGGATCGCTCAGTGAAGCCGTATCGATCGAGACATGGCCGCGCACGAGATCGGTCCACTCCTTGCGCGCACCGGAAAGCTTGAAGCGCCAGTGCGGCTTGCGACCCTCGGCTTCGAGTTTGGCACACTCATCAGCACTGAGCTTCAGCGCGGCGCGGTCATAGACCGGCGGCTTGCCAGTCGCTTGCGCAATCTTGCGCTTGCGGTCGAGCTCTTCTTCCGTTTCGTAAGCCGGATAGAGGAGCCCCGCCGCTTTGAGCTTCGTGGCGGCGGCTTCGTAGGCGTCGAAGCGGTGTGATTGATTGGCGCGCTCCTGCCAGTGAAGGCCGAGCCATTTGAGATCATCCTCGATGCTCTGCTCGTACTCTTTGGTGGAACGGGCGAGATCGGTGTCGTCGATCCGCAGAAGCACCTCCCCGCCCTGCGGGATCGCGAACAGCCAATTCATCAACGCCGTGCGGACGTTGCCGACATGGATGCGTCCCGTGGGGGACGGTGCGAAACGGAGGCGAATGGACATTACGTAAGGACTCTTTGTGGGAAGGTCGGGGTTATGCGGCGCGTGGTGTGGGGATGTCCAGCGCAACACTGCCCCTCCCCTTGAGGGGAGGGGTTGGGGTGGGGTGAAGCGCGGATGTTGGTGAGTATCGCGCGTGTTTTTGATGCTCTGGCGCCTCGCCCCACCCCCTGCCCCCTCACCTCACGGGGAGGGGATGCGCTCTCTTCGTTTTGGTCTAAGGTCGCGCCAATCTTTCAGGGGCATCTGCCATGGCGACCACGTCGCGCGAAATTCGTTTGAAGAGCCGTCCCGTCGGATTGCCGGAAGCGTCGAACTTCGAGCTGGCGACGGCCGATGTCCCCGAGCCGGGCGCGGGCGAAGTTCTGGTGCGCAATCAGTGGATGTCGGTCGATCCCTACATGCGCGGACGCATGTATGACCGGCCAAGCTACGTGCCGCCATTTCAGATTGGCGAAGCGCTGCAAGGCGGCGCTGTCGGCACTGTGGTGAAGTCGAACGATCCCAAATTCGTGGCCGGCGATCTGGTTGAAAGCTTCAACGGCTGGCGGGAGGCATACGTTGCACCGGGTTCTGCATTGACCAAGCTGCCAACTGGCGCGCCACCGCAGGCGTACCTCGGCATCCTCGGCATGCCCGGCATGACCGCCTACACAAGCTTTCATCGCATTGGCGAGCCGAAGGCCGGTGACATCGTGTTCGTATCCGGCGCCGCCGGTGCTGTGGGCTCGGCCGTTTGCCAGATTGCAAAACTGCGTGGTTGCACCGTCGTCGCTTCGGCCGGCACGGATGAGAAGATTGCTTGGTTGAAGAGCGTCGGCGTCGATGCAGGCGTGAACTACAAGAAGGGCAACTTGCTCGAAAATGTGCGCGCCGCAGCGCCCAAGGGCATCGACATCTACTTCGACAATGTCGGCGGCGAGCACCTGGAAATAGCGCTCGAAGTCGCACGCCCGTTCGCGCGTTTCATCGAGTGCGGGATGATTTCCATCTACAACAACAACGAACCCGCCCCCGGCCCACGCAATATGAGCTACGTCGTCGGCAAGCGGATCAAAATGCAGGGCTTCATCGTTTCCGACTTCGCCGACATGCGCGAGCAATTCTACGCCGAGATGGGCGGATGGGTTCGCGACGGTAAGATTAAGGCCGAAGAAACCGTAGAGAACGGCGTGGAGAACGCACCGAAAGCGTTTCTCAACCTCTTCAGTGGAGGAAACACGGGAAAGATGCTCGTAAAACTCGGCTAAGATGAACCAACGTCTCTTCCAAGCGTATGTGATGGTCGACTGGAGCGCCGCCTCCAAGCCGACAACCGGTCCGGATTCAGTCTGGATCGGCGTGCTGAAGCGCAACGTGCGTTTCCAAATGGCGTTTGAATCGCACAATCCAGCAACGCGCGTTGATGCGGAAAAGCTGCTGAACACTGTGTTGGATGATCTGAAGCGCAAAGGCGAACGCGCGCTTGTCGGCTTCGATTTTCCGATGAGCTTTCCGCGCGGCACTGCGGCAGCGTTGAAGCTCAATGGCGAGCCATGGCGCGCGCTGATGGATTTCGCCGCCAAGGAAGTGAAAGACAAGCCGGACAACACCAACAATCGCTTCCAAGTCGGCGCCAAAATGAACCGGCTGATGACGGGTGAGGCGTTTCCGTTTTGGGGCGCGCCGGCGCGTGATGAACAGACCATGCTTTCGGCCAAGCGTCCGCGCGAGCACGGACCCCATGATCTCCCGGAATTGCGCTTCGCCGACAAAGCGGCCAAGGGCGCAGCCTCGATCTGGAAGCTCTATTACCAAGGCTCTGTCGGTGGCCAGGCGTTGACAGGCCTGCCCGTTGTGAAGCGACTGCGCGATGCACGCGCAGCAAAGTTCTGGCCGTTCGAGACCGGCTGGAAGCCGCTTGCGCCTGCGGATGTAGCGGGCGTCGACGCTGTGTTCGCGGAGATCTACCCATCGCTCTACGCAGCCAAACCAGGTCCCGGCGAAATCAAGGACCAAGCGCAGATCCGCGCGGCATGCGAGCGCTTCAACGCGCTTGACGAGAAATTTCAGCTGGGCGCTGTCTTTGGTCCGGCGAAGGACGATCCGCGCCGCGAAGTGATCGAGCGCGAAGAAGGCTGGATCTTGGGCGCGAACGCCTGAGCCTTACTCTGCAATTGTCGCGACCACCTTCGGCGGCCGTTTGGCGATCGCCCACCACCGCGCAAGCAACACAGCCGCGCTGAGGACGCTCGACCAGAAGATTGCGAACAGCAGTCCGGCAACGCCCATGCCTTGGTGCTCGGCAAGCCAATACCCGATCACCGGCATCACGACCGCGTAGGCCAGGATATGGCTGAAGGTCGGAAACCAGTTGTCGCTGCGCGCGCGCAGCGCTGAAGCGCTGACCACTTGCGTGCCATCCGGTAAAAGCGCCAGCGCCGCGATCCACATCAAAGATGCGATCAACGCCGAGAGCGTCAAATCGGCCGTGTAGACGCGGCCGATTGGCTCGGCGAACACAAGAATGAGCACGGCGGCGATCACCATACCAATCGCGTTCAGGCAAATGCCGGTCCAACCCGCGCGCGCAGAATCATGCGCCGCCTGCCGGCCAATCGCTTCGCTCACAAGCACGGCCGTGGCGGCGGCAAGCCCAAGGGCGACCATAAATACGAGAGCCATCAGATTGAGCATGATCTGATAGGCAGCGACCACTTCCGCGCCGATGCGGCCCGCAATCACGGTCATCGCGGAAAACGCGCCGGCTTCCACCGCTTGGCTCACCGCGGCGGCCGCGCCAACAGCTAGCAAGCCGCCATAAGTCGGCCCCTTTGCGTCCTTGCTTTTGCGCACACCGAACGCGGCGCCATCGCGGAGCAGATAGATGCAAAGCAAAAGCGCGCCGGCCAGAAACACGCGTGCGCCAACAGTCGCCCACGCCGAACCTTGCGCGCCGTGCTCCGGCACCCACCACAGATTCAGTCCGAGGTTCACCGCGTTCGCAACCCACATCACGACTGTCGAAATGCCGGGCTTCTTGATCGCTTCGAGAAAGTAGGTGCCGGCGATGTAGAGGAGATGCAGTGGGATCGAGAGCGCGAGAATGTTCATCACCGGCGTGGAAGGCGCCGCGAGATCGGCTTCGATGCCGAACACCGTAAACAGCCGCTCACCCACCGCCCACATTGCAAATGCAGAAACAACGCCAGCGAGCAGTGCGATGATCAGCCCGCGCCGCAGCACAACGCCAGCGCCCTGCTTGTTGCCCTCACCGATCGAGCGCGCAGCGAGCACTTGCACGCCCTGCAGCAGACCAATCGCCGCGACGAGAAACACGGCGGTCGGCGCCCAGCCTAGCGCCTGGTGCGGCAGCTCATCCGGCGCGAGCTGACCCACAACAATCGTGTCCACCAGCGCCATGCCTATGATCCCAAGCCGCGCGAGCGCGACTGGCCCAGCAATGCGCAGCAACGGCGCGACAAAAGATCGTGTGGCGGTCATGGGGACGCACGCCTTAGCCGAGGCCCGCGAGTCGGTCGAGACTTAGGCGGCAGGCGGCGCAGATGCTGCGGGTGCGTCGGCAGGTTTCAAACCTTTGTAGAGATAAGCCGAAAGCCCTGCTTCGAGTGAGGCATATAAACCCAGCACAATGAACGACGTGATGAACTCGAAGATGATAACGCCAACCGGGTTGACGGCGACCGCCGCTTGCAGTGAGGCGCCATCGAGCACGTTGAAGCCGAACACGCGGCCCAATAGCGCCGTTAGCGCAAACATCAGCGCGTATGCCGGAACCAGCAACATGAAGCGCGCCCAGGTAATGCGCAGCGTTGCGCCCTTAGTCCATTTCCACGTCTCGAATGTGAGGGTACGGCCAGCATCGACGCTGGCGGGCGCCGCAAGATAGAGGCGCGACGTGAGCAGCAGCCAAACGACAAAAAAGAAGAGCGCCGTGACGAGGACCGCCAACGGGTTCTCTTCAACGAACCGTATCATGATCCGCATCACCGCATCCTGATCGGATCCCGCAGCTTGCAGATCAGCCGCATAGCTTCCGAGTGGACCCGCAACCAGCGCGATCGTCACAGGAATGGTGATGACGAACATCACAATGGTCATGAAGAAGCCGACCACCACCATGGATGACCAGATGCGCCAGCCGTCCCTCGGCCAACGCGAACGAACAGCATCAACGCCAAACAGCGCACCCGCGGTGAGCGCGCCGTAGCAGAAAGCCTGCACCACGCCGTTCGCGACCATGGTCACCACGCCCAGCTGCGGCACGCTCAACGTCAGGCCGGCGATCAGCGTCGAGACCACCGCGTAAATCAACGCGATCGATGCAATGAACCGCGCATTCTCACGCACGTACCGAAGTGCTGCGCCCACGCTTTCACGGACGGGAACTGCCCCTGCCGACATGCTGAATCTCCTTTGGCGGCCTTATGCCCGGATTTGTAGGCGCCCGCGAGCTTGAAGCGCCCGCCCAGGCGCGGCATGTGAGCGCCCATGAAACCAGTTCATGTCGTGGGTGGCGGCCTCGCAGGCTCAGAGGCAGCTTGGGCGCTGGCGCAAGCCGGCGTGCCAGTCGTGCTGCACGAGATGCGCCCCATCGTGAAAACCGATGCGCATCACACCGAGAAGTTTGCCGAATTGGTTTGCTCCAATTCTTTCCGCTCGGACGATTGGCGCGGCAATGCTGTCGGCCTGCTGCACGAAGAAATGCGGCGCCTCGGCTCGCTGGTGATGGCAAGCGCCGAACCCGCGCAAGTGCCAGCTGGATCGGCGCTGGCGGTGGACCGCGACGTGTTCTCGGATGCGGTTACGATGGCGCTGACATCGCATCCGCTCATTACGGTTGAACGCGGCGAAGTCCGTTCGCTCGATGCCTTGCTTGGTGAGGACGATGACGTCGCCCTTCGACAAGCTCAGGGTGACGCGGACGGGGTAGCGACAAATGCGCAAACGGGCGTCAGCCTGAGCCTGTCGAAGGGCGCACAACATCAAGCCAGCATCATCTTCTGCACCGGCCCGCTCACCTCGCCTTCACTCGCCGATTCAATCCGCACTATGACGAGCGAAGACTCCCTCGCCTTCTTCGACGCCATCGCGCCGATCGTGCACGCGGACTCGATCGATTTCGACATCGCCTGGAAGCAATCGCGTTATGACAAGGAAGGTCCGGGCGGCGACAAGGCGGCCTATGTGAACTGTCCGATGGACGAGGCGCAGTACACTGCCTTCATCGCGGCGCTGAACGCTGGCGCCAAAACTGAGTTCAAAGACTGGGAAAGGGACACGCCCTACTTTGAAGGCTGCCTGCCGATCGAAGTGATGGCTGAACGCGGGCCCGAGACGCTGCGCTTTGGTCCGATGAAGCCAGTGGGTCTGATGGATCCGCGCGTCGGCAAGCGCGCGCATGCGGTTGTGCAACTTCGCCAGGATAACAAGCTCGGCACGCTGTTCAACATTGTCGGTTTTCAAACCAAGCTGAAATACGGCGCGCAGGAAGAAATTTTCCGCATGATCCCGGGCCTACAGAACGCGCGCTTTGCGCGGCTCGGCGGCATCCATCGCAATACGTTTCTGAACTCGCCGAAGCTGCTCGATGGCACGTTGCGTTTGCGCGCGGAACCGCGCGTGCGCTTTGCCGGGCAAGTGACGGGCGTCGAAGGTTACGTGGAAAGCGCCGCAATGGGCATGCTCGCAGGGCGCTTCGCCGCCGCGGAGCGTTTGGGCAAAGTCATTGAACCACCGCCTGCAACGACAGCGCTCGGCGCCCTCGTGGCGCACGTCACGGGCGGACACATCGGCGATGGCAAAGGCTCATTCCAACCGATGAATGTAAACTTCGGGCTATTTCCCCCGCTCGATGCGCCGACCCATGGGCCGGACGGCAAGAAGCTCAAAGGCGAAGAACGCGGGCGCGCGAAGAAGCTCGCCATGGCGGAACGGGCGCTGGGGGATTTAACGCAGTGGTCTGCGTTGGAGTGAGCGTGCGCGTCTAGCGCCAGCGGTTATCTAGCCTTCACAGCGGCGCGTTTGTGCGCGAGCGCTTGGTTCTGCGCCGTTTGCCAGACGCGCCATGTTTCAAGCGACGGGATCGGATCGTCGACCCAATTGGGCGCCTCGACGCCTGCGGCCGCATAATCAGCAGGCGTAAGCGCTGCTCGCTCTACATCTTCCGGCGTCATTGGACCTGTTCTTTCTATTCGCTTCATTGTCTTGGTCATTTGTTGGGGCGCGTTCGATGAAGAGCACCGCCGGCCGGAAAGCTCCGGCCGGCGGCGGCAATCAGATCTTCTTCGGCTCGTCGACGGCCGGCTTCTGCTCGGACTCAGTCGCATCCGGCTTCGAATCTACCGGTTGCACGACTGGTTGCGCCGCAGGCGCGTTCTCTGGCGCCGCGGGCGCCAGCTTGGGTTCGGTTGTCATGTTGGGAAACTTTCACGCCAGGAATGCTGGCTCTCACTCAAGTGGCGCACCGGCGGAGGATTACAAGGGCGCCATGACAGATCGCTTCAAGCACTCGGGCGCGGATCTTGGATCCGCACAACCTTCGCCGGCGCCGATAACTTGCGCTGCGCGTGCGTAATCCCTTCGAGCGCATCATGCTCGGAGCGATAATCGCCAAAGAACGCGCCATTGAAGCTCACGCGCCAGACACCGTGCCGAAACGAGAGCTGAAACGTCGATGGAGGCGGCGCCATCAGTGCACCGGCCGCGGCATGGTTGCGCTACTCGTGTCGATGCCAAAGAGGCGCGCAACGAGATGATCGCCGCGCCAAATTTCCACGATCGCATCACGCAATGAACTCGCTCGGCCATGATCTATGGCGGCGAAATCCGTCTCAAACGGCAGAACTTCAGAGCGCGAGGTCACGCCGCGCGCATTTTTGTACTGAATTGAATAATTCAAGGAGCCGCTCCGGGCTCGCAATCGGCCAAGACCTTTGTATCAGGCCGGCCTACTGGAACGATCGAACGCGCAAGCGCCGATCACCACCAACGATATGGTCATGCCCGTCGCTGACATTCAATGGCAGTTGTTCTTTGGACCTAGATCAACCCAGCCAGCGGGCTGCTCGGGTCAGCGTACTTCTTCTTCGGCATACGCCCAGCAAGATACGCCTCCCGCCCTGCAATCACCGCATGCTTCATCGCGCGGGCCATGCGGATCGGGTCTTTGGCTTCAGCGATAGCGGTGTTCATGAGGACGCCATCAACACCGAGTTCCATTGCGATCGCCGCATCGCTCGCAGTGCCAACGCCAGCATCGACGATCACGGGCACGCGCGTTTGCTCGACAATGAGTCGAATGTTCACCGGGTTCTGGATGCCGAGACCGGAACCGATCAATGAGCCCAGCGGCATGATGGCGACGCAGCCGGCGTCTTCGAGCTTCTTCGCGTACACAGGATCGTCGCTACAATAGACCATCACCTCGAAGCCTTCGGCGACGAGGATTTTTGCGGCGGCAAGCGTCTCTTCCATGTCGGGATAGAGCGTCTTCTGGTCGGCGAGCACTTCAAGCTTCACCAGCTTCCAATCGCCCGCTTCGCGCGCCAGGCGCAGCGTGCGCAATGCTTCATCAGCAGTGAAGCAGCCAGCGGTGTTCGGCAGGAACGTCGTCTTCTTCGGATCGATGTGATCGGTGAGTCGCTCTTTGGTGGGATCGGAGAGATTCACCCGCCGCACCGCGACGGTGACGATCTCCGCGCCGCTGGCTTCAAGCGCGGCGGCGTTCTCGGCGTAGGTTTTGTACTTGCCGGTGCCGATGATGAGGCGGGAGCTGTAGCTCTTGCCGGCGATGGTGAGTGGGGAGTCGGTCATGGCTATCCTAGGCAAGACCGTTGCACACGGCCGTAAACTGAGCGCCCGATTCCTCTTCAATTTGCACGAAGCTTGAAGAGACAGGATCAAATACCACGCTCACAACGGCGCATCCGCCGTCGGCAACGATCGGAAGATCAGTGGATGCGCCGCGATAGACGTTCGGTCGACTCCCGAGACTTACCATGCCTGTTCGATCGACATCACCGAACGAGCGTCTCAACAGGAAGACACCGTGAACAAGATTGTGTTGGCCTATTCTCTCCAGCGCGTAGTAGCGATCGTAAGCTTCGAGCGGTTCAGCGCTTGGCGGCAAGACAACACGTGCTTCAATCACGCCGATTGTGTCGGTACTTACGATCGAAGGGGCGTCGGGTGGGTCCGCGTCCTTCGTGAATGAACAAGCGGCAGCGACTAGGGCGGAAAGAGCGATGCAAAACGTCTTGACGGGTCGCTCCATCACCCGCCCCCAACGAACTGCACGATCTCCAGCTGATCCCCCTCAGCCAGCACAATCTGCGACCACAGAGACTTAGGCGCGATTTCGCGGTTGCGTTCCACAGCCACCCGCCGCCCGTCGATCCCCAGGGAGGCGAGCAGGTCCGCAAGCGTCGCCTGATCAGGCGCTTCTCGCGTTTCTCCATTGACCGTCAGACGCATAGGCCTTCCTATCCGGCCCGACTTAGAGCCCCTTGAGCCGGGGTTCAACGGAAGCCCCCCTTCCGCCCGCCCGAAGGACGCATTTTGGGGACGATGCCGGACGTAAAACCGATCTACGTGCTGAATGGCCCCAACCTCAACCTGTTGGGGACCAGAGAGCCCGAAATCTATGGCCGCGTCACGCTGGCCGAGATCGAACGGGCTTGCGCCGATCGCGCCGGTCAGCTTGGCCGCACAGTGCGGTTTCGCCAGTCAAACATTGAAGGTGAGCTCGTGAACTGGCTGCAAGAAGCCCGCGACAAGGCGGCGGCTGTTGTTCTAAACGCCGGAGCCTATACCCACACGTCGATCGCGATACATGACGCCATCAAAGCGATCGGCATCCCCGTGATTGAAACCCACCTCTCCAACCCCGCGGCGCGGGAGGAATTTCGTCACGTTTCGTTAGTGGGCCAAGCCGCAAAGGGCGTGATCGCCGGCTTTGGGGCCACATCGTATTTACTGGCCATCGAGGCGGCAGCCTTGCTGGCAACTGAAAGTCAGAGCGCGTGAGCAGAAAACCGCAACCCGCAAACAAGCAAAAGTCACAAGGCCTGGACGCTGCCCTCGTGCGCGAACTGGCCAAGATCCTGGACGATACCGGACTGACCGAGATCGAAGTTGAGTATGGCGAGCTACGCTTGCGCTTGGCGCGCACGCTCGTTGCGGCGCCGCCGCCATCACACACGCACGTCGTCCACTCCGCACCGGTTCCAACGGCATTGCCTGCACCTGCGGCACAAATTGCAGCGCCGTCGGCGCCTGCTGCGGATGCAGATTTCTCAAGCCACCCGGGCGCAGTGCTGTCGCCGATGGTCGGCACCGCTTACTTGGCCTCGAACGAAGATGCCCCGGCTTTCGCGAAGGTGGGCGACAAGGTCACCAAAGGCCAAACGATCCTGCTCATCGAAGCGATGAAGACGTTCAACCAAATCCCCGCAACCCGCGATGGAACGGTGAAGCAGATCTTGGTCGGCAACGCCGATCCGGTTGAGTTCAATCAGCCGCTGATGATCATCGAGTAACGCATGGCGATGTCACGTCGCCTTTTCGTGTTGAGCGCTGCGGGCTTTGCGGTCGCGGCCACGACTGCGCGCGCCGCGCCGGGAGATGAAATCGTTGGCATTTGGCAAGGCACGCTCGCTCTGGTCAGCGGCGCTGGGCTGGAAGCGCCAGGCTATGCTTCACCTGAGTTGCGGATCGTCATAGGCGACGACGGCGACGTTCAAGTGTTCATGGCTCGCGAAGACGGCAGGCAAGGCTTCGAAGAAGTAAAGCCTGGCTCGTTTAGAATGGGCCGCCTCGGTCCCAACGTGGTCATCGTCTCGATCGACGCATTCTCGCCGCTGGGGCAGGGCTGGGTGGAAACCTGGTCGATCACAGCGGCGCTTCGCGGCGCCGATACGCTGGCGGTGGTTTTCACGCGTCAAGTCAACAATATGCCGGAAGAGCCATCTACCGAGGCGATCTACTCAATCGTCCATAGCGGCGAAATGCAGCGAGTGCTTCCCGACCATGTTTGAAAAAGTCCTCATCGCGAACCGGGGCGAGATTGCGCTGCGCATTCACCGCGCGTGCAAAGAGATGGGCATCTCCACCGTCGCAGTTCACTCAACCGCCGATTCCGAAGCAATGCACGTGCGCCTCGCGGACGAAAGCGTCTGCATTGGCCCGCCGCCTGCCGGGAAAAGCTATCTCCATATTCCAGCGATCATCGCGGCAGCAGAGATCACCGGCGCGCAAGCGATCCACCCGGGTTATGGCTTTCTGTCCGAGAACGCGAAGTTCGCGGAGATCGTCACCCAACACGGCATGACCTTCATCGGCCCCACAGCCGATCACATCCGGCTAATGGGTGACAAGATCGCGGCCAAACAAGCGGCGATTGATACCGGCATGCCCGTTGTGCCCGGCTCCAATGGCGCCATCGCCGATGAAGCCGACGCTAAAAAGGTCGGCAAGGAAATTGGCTATCCGGTGCTGATCAAAGCCGCTGCGGGCGGCGGCGGACGCGGCATGAAAGTCGCGCGCTCCGAAGACGAAGTTGTGGAGGCCTACAACACTGCGCGCTCGGAAGCGAAAGCGGCGTTCGGCAATGACGAAGTCTATATGGAAAAGTATCTGACGCACCCGCGTCACATCGAAATCCAGATCGTCGCCGACAGCCACGGCAACGTCATCCACTTGGGCGAACGCGATTGCTCGCTGCAACGCCGTCACCAAAAAGTTCTGGAAGAAGCGCCCTCGCCTGCTTTGAACGCCGACGACCGCGCCAAGATTGGCCAGATCACCGCCGACGCAATCAAGAAGCTTGGCTACCTCGGCGTCGGCACGGTCGAATACCTCTACGAGGACGGCGAATTCTATTTCATCGAAATGAATACGCGCCTGCAGGTCGAACACCCGGTCACGGAAATGATCACCGGCATCGATCTAGTGCGCGAGCAAATCCGCATCGCCGATGGCGCAGAACTTTCGGTGAAGCAGAGGGACGTGAAGTTCAACGGCCACGCTATCGAGTGCCGCGTCAACGCCGAGAACCCGGCGACCTTCCGCCCCTCACCTGGCAAGATCACCGGCTATCACCCTCCAGGCGGCCTCGGCGTGCGTTTGGATAGCGCCATCTATGCCGGCTACACGATCCCGCCGAATTACGACTCGCTGATAGGCAAACTCATCGTCCACGGCCGCGATCGCGCCGAATGCTTGATGCGCCTCCGGCGCGCGCTGAACGAGATGGTCATCACTGGCGTCGAGACCACACTGCCGCTCTTCCGCGATCTCATGAACGAGACGGACGTGATCAACGGCGATTATTCGATCCATTGGCTCGAAAAGAACCTCGCGGCGAAGGCCGCAGGTGGAGAGTGAACATGCGTGCTTTGTTGATTGCTGCGCTGGTTGGCCTAGCCGCCGCCTGCACGCCGCCTGCCGCCACCACGACTGAAACACCCGAGGCACCAGCCGCGCCTTCAGCAGACGCAACAACCGAAGCTCTGCTCATAGTGCTTACGCCGGTGATTGCCCAAGAGATCGGCAAGCCGGTCAGCCTCCAAACGACCCACGTTAACGTTCGCGATGAGTGGGCGTTCGTCATCGCGCAACCCCGCAATCCCGACGGTTCGGCGGTCGATTGGTCGACGACCACCCTCGCTGAACGCCATGAACTCGGCGTCCTGGATGGCGATGGCACAACTTACGCGCTGCTGAAGCAAGAGAACGGGACGTGGACCGTGCTCGAACATGCCATCGGCCCGACGGATGTCGCCTGGTTCAATTGGGCGGCCGAGCACGGCGTACCCGCCGACATCGTGGGTATGCCCTCGAACTGAGGTTAACGCCGCTTTACCAGCGGCGCCATGATTGCAAACGCGAACCTGCACTCGATCTCAGGTTCACAATCACATGGCTCAACAATCATTCGCAGGCCTCGCCGTACTAGTGGCGCTGACTTTCGCGATCATGGCGCTGCACGGCTGCGCCATTCCAGAACACCGCTTGGCCGAAAGCTACGGGCCGGCGATCATCGCACCGCTCGAAGCTGAGACAACGACGCCGGAATTCCACGGCGCGTCGATCGGCGGCGACGCGCTGCGCTCGCGCCTCTCCTCGGACGATTGATCCTCTAGGTTACTGCTCGGACTTAAAGCCGACTTTCGCATGCGAGCCGTCGCAGAACGGCTTCGTATTGGAATGGCCGCAACGGCAAAAGCGCACCGCCTGCTGGCGCGCCACGACGCGGCCAGTGCCTGAGATGATTTCGACATTACCGCGCACCATAAGCGGCGTTTCCATCACCGGAGCTTACGCCCTTCCACCACGCCGGGCGAGGCTATCCATAAGTATGCGTTGCGTGGGCTGACTGGCGCCGCGAAGTTTGGCATTCTGCGCGGTGTGAAACCGTTCACGCCCGAAGATCTACTGGCCTGCTACAGGCGCGGCGTCTTTCCGATGGCGGAGAGCCGCGACGATGAAGGCTTCTTCATCGTCGATCCGGAATGGCGCTGCGTGTTTCCGCTCGACGGCTTCCACGTGCCGCGCCGCCTGGCGCGCACGCTGCGACAGGACAAATTCACCTTCACGATCAATCGCGAGTTCGACCGGGTCATCGACGGCTGCGCCGCGCCGGGCAAGGACCGCGAAGACACCTGGATCAATCCAGACATCCGAGCGCTCTATCTGGAACTGCACCATCGAGGCCTAGCGCACAGCGTTGAAGCCCGCATCGACGGTCAACTCGCCGGCGGTCTCTATGGCGTCGCGCTCGGCGGCGCCTTTTTCGGCGAAAGCATGTTCTCGTGGGCGACTGACGCGAGCAAAGCTGCGCTGGTGCAATTGGCGGCGCGGCTAAAGCGCGGCGGTTTCAAACTTCTCGACGCGCAATTCATTACACCGCACCTTGAGCAATTCGGCGCGCAGACCTTGCCGCGCCGCATCTTCCAGGCGTTGCTAGGGTTAGCCGTCGAGACGCACGGAGATTTTCGAGCTCTGCCGGTGGAAACGAAGGGCGCGGAGTTGCTCGATGTTCTCGGAGCCGAACGCGCCTAGGCTTTGGCGATGCGCTCAACGCCGCCCATGTAAGGCACGAGTGCGGTAGGCACTTTGATACTGCCATCGGCTTCCTGATAATTCTCCAGCACCGCGACGAGCGTCCGGCCGACGGCGAGGCCAGAGCCGTTCAGTGTGTGCACAAATTCCGTCTTGCCGTCCTTGTTGCGGAAGCGCGCGTTCATGCGGCGCGCTTGGAAGTCGCCGCAGTTCGAGCACGAGCTGATCTCGCGGTACTTGCCCTGGCTCGGCAGCCAGACTTCCAGGTCGTAGGTTTTGCGCGCCCCAAAGCCCATATCGCCGGTGCAGAGAAGCATCACCCGATACGGAAGTTCGAGGCGCTTCAGCACCTCCTCCGCGCAAGCGACCATACGCTCGTGCTCATCGTGGCTTTGCTCTTGCGTCGTGATCGACACCAGCTCGACCTTTCGGAACTGGTGCATGCGGATCATGCCGCGTGTGTCCCTGCCGGCCGCGCCAGCTTCCGCGCGGAAACACGGCGTATCCGCTGTCATGCGCAGCGGCAGCGGCGCTTCATCCAAAATCTGTTCGCGCACCAGGTTGGTGAGCGCGACCTCAGACGTCGGGATCAGCCAAAAATCTTCACGCGTCGGCGCAGTTTCCAGAATTTCGTTGAGCAACTGCGTCGGTTTTACGTTGCCGCGTTTCTCGAACTCGTCATCGAAGCGCTCTAGAGCTTCATTCAGTAGCTCTTGGCGGCTCATCGTCCGCGCCGCGGTGAATTGATCGTCCACGAATTTGGGCAGCTGGCCGGTGCCAAACATCACGTGGTCTTTGACCAACAACGGCGGCGAAACCTCCGTGTAGCCAAACTCGCTCGTGTGCAGATCGAGCATGAACGCCGCGAGCGCCCGTTCGAGACGCGCGAGTTGACCGCGCAGCACCACAAAGCGCGCACCCGAGAGCCGGGCCGCCGCTTCGAAATCCATTTGCCCCAGGGCCTCACCAAGCGTGACGTGGTCTGCCGTCAGATCCAACGCGGGCGGATTCGCACCCGACTGGATGAACCAACGCCGCACTTCGATGTTTCCATGCTCGTCGGCGCCATCAGGGGCATCCACCGCCGGCAGATTCGGGAGCGAAGCGAGGAGATCGTCACGCTCCTTCTGCCACTTGGCTTCATCGACGCCAGTATCTTCAATGCGCTGCTTCAAGGCCGCGACTTGCTCAATGAGGCGCGAAGCTTCCCCTTCATCCTTCTTGGCCTTTGCCGCGCCGATCGCCTTTGAAGCGGCGTTTCGCGCGGCTTCAGCCTCCTGCTTTGCTGTCGATGCAGTGCGCAGCTTGGCGTCGAACTCAACGATTTTCTTCGCCAATGGCGCAAGGCCACGGCGCGCCCAAGCGGCGTCGTACAGGTCGGGGTTTTCGCGGATGGCGCGGATATCGTGCATAGGCGGGCTTTAGCGGAACGCGCGCGTAAGCGCTACGGGGCCGGCGGGATCACGTCCGCGGCAGCCTCTTGCTTGGAGCGCGTCCGTTCCATGGCGGCCACGATCCAGATCGAAATCTCGTAAAGCAGGTAAACCGGCACGGCCATGACCACCATCGAGATCAGATCGTTCGGCGTGACCAGCGCCGAGAAGGCCGCGATGCCTACGATCGCGTAACGGCGGCCCTTGCGCAGCAGCGAAGATGAAACGATCCCGATCCGGCCGAGCAGCGAGAGCACCACCGGCAACTGGAACATGAGCCCGAACGCCAGAACCAGCGTCGTGACCAAGCCCATATATTCCTCGACCTTAGGCAGATACGTGACCTGCACCGGTCCTTCAGTGACTTCCTGCGTCAGCGCAAAGTTCAGCGCGAACGGCATGGCAATATAAAAGACAAACCCTGCGCCAAGCCCGAACATGATGGGTGCGGCCACCAAGAACGGCGCAACTGCAGCGCGCTCCTTTCGGTAAAGACCCGGCGCGATGAACGCGTACGCCTGCCAGGCCAGCACCGGGAACGCGAACACGATCCCGCCGAACAGCGCAATCTGCATCTTCACCGAGAAGAAGCCGAACGCGCCCGTATTGATGAGTTCGATCGCCTGCCCCGCTCGTTCAGGGTGTGCGTGAGCCATCGCCGTCTGGAACGGCTGCACCAAGAACATGAAAATCGGATCGACGAAAATGAAGCAAATGATGAATCCGGCAATGACCGTCGCCATCGCCGACACCAACCGATTGCGCAGCTCCGCCAAGTGATCAAGCAACGGCGCGCGCGAGGATTCAATTTCCTCGTCATCCGACAATGGCGATTTCTGAGCCGCCGATGTCACGGCGCACTCCGGGCGACCGGCGCAATATCCAAATGCTCAGGCACGCCCGCGGATGCTTTGGGCTCTTCGTCGGCAGCTTGTTCGGCAGTCACATCCGCCGGAGGCTCGACTGGCGCTTCTAGCGCCGGCGTCACCGCAGGCGCGGGGATCGCTGGCACCGACTTGATGCCGGCATAGTCTTCCAACGTCGGCAGCGGCTTGGTGAGTTCGCTGCGGATATCTTGCAGCGACGTCGTGCGGCGGAGCGCATCGACTTCCTTCTTCAACTCATCGAGTTCAGCCTGGCGCGCGAGTTCATCGAAACCGCTGCGGAACTCCTGCGCCATGCCGCGCAGCTTTGCAGTCCATTGGCCAAGCTTGCGGAACAAGAGCGGCAAGTCTTTCGGTCCCACAACCACAAGGGCGAGGATTCCGAGAATGATGATCTCGTTGAAGCCAAGACTTGGAAGCATGAGCGGCTGTCCCGCGCGCTAGCCTTACTGCGCGCGGTCTCCGTTGGTGTTGGTCGTCGTCGTGGTCTGATCGCGGACCTGAGCCGGCGGCGGCTCTTGAGCCGGCGGCTTGTCGCCTTCGCTCAAACCCTTGCGGAAGCCGGTGATACCTTTGCCGAGATCTTCCATCAGGCCGGAAATGCGGCCCGGACGGCTGAACAACAAAAACGCCAGCCCCAACACGATCAGGAGCGGGATAAGCCCAGGCATATGCATCGAACGAGTACTCCAAACTTGGAATCGGCGCCGGGAGGTGCGCCCTATTCGTCTTCCAGATGATCCACGAAAAAGCTTGCCGCGTCGTCACCTTGCGACAGTGGTTCTTCGTCGCTGGCCATGTCTTCGGTTGGACGCGGAACGTCAATGGCTTGCGCCGCCCGAGGATCGAGTAGGCCTAGAGCCTTCAGATCGTCCTTGCCTGGGAGTGCGTCAAGCGAAGCGAGGCCGAACTGGCCCAGGAATGCGTCTGTCGTCCCGAAGGTGAGCGGGCGGCCCGGCGTGCGCCGACGGCCACGGGGGCGAATCCAGCCGATCTCCAGCAGCAGCTCCATTGAGCCCCGAGACAGACTGACACCCCGAATATCCTCGATTTCGGCCCGGGCGACCGGTTGGTGGTATGCAATGACCGCCAATGTTTCCATGGCGGCTTTCGGCAGTTTCCGGGGCGCCTCGCGCGTCTCGGCGAACAGGCTGGCAAGATCGGGGGCCGACTGGAAGCGCCACGCGCCGCCCGCCTCAACCAGCTGCACCCCGCGCTCGGCATAATCGCCCTTCAGTTTCATCAGCACCGCTGCAACGTCCACCGCTGGGCCGAGCTTCTCGGCAAGCGCCTTGGCGGTGACGGGCTCCCCGCCTGCGAACAGCAAAGCTTCCGCCGCCCGGATGGCGTCCGCACTCGGCGCAGCGCGCGGGCGCTCCTCGCCCCCTTCCGTGAAGGCGTCCTCGATGCGGCGCATCGTGTCCGCAAGCGGGGGGTCATTCTCGGCGCTCATTCCGTGCGCCCATTGTGAACCGGCAGCGCACGCAAGAACAGCGGCGCAAACGCTTCCGCTTGCCGCAGCTCAAGCTTTTGCTCACGCGCAAGCTCGAGGGCGGCGCCGAAGGTGGACGCGAGATAACTCTCCGGCGGCGGCGCGTCCGGCCCGCTTTCAGCGGCCTGCGCAAAGGACTGAATCGCGCGCCACTCTTCAAGCTTCACAAGCGCTTGTTCGAGCTTTTTTCGGGCTGTTTCCAGCGGATAAGCGCGACGAACAAGAGTGCGGTAAGCGCGCTTGCGAACACTCTTCGAACGCTCGGCGCAATAGGCGTTCAAAAGCTCATAGAGATCGGCGCGCCAGACAGTTTGCTTGGTGAGCACTGTCGGCCGCGGCTGACCGTTGAGAAACACATCGCGGTCAAGTTGCGGCAACTCTTCGAGCTTCTTCGCCGCCACCCGCGCCGACGCTAGGTTCATGAGCTTCAGACGCAGCGCCTCTTCAAGCTGCAACGGATCGGGCTCATCAGCCGGCAATTGCGGCTTCGGGATCAGCATCCGCGACTTGATTAGCGCAAGCCACGCCGCCATCACCAGATAGTCGCCCGCGATCTCCATATTGTGAGCGCGCGCTTCTTCGATGAACGCCAAATACTGGTCAGCGATTTCACCAACCGAAACCTTAGCGAGATCAATCTTCCGGGTTCGCGCGAGCTCCAGTAGCAGGTGCAGCGGCCCCTCAAATGCGTCGAGCGCAAGCAGAAGCGCATCGCGCCCTTCCGCCGCCTCGGCAGCGCCGAGGTCGAATTCGAGGTTTTCTGCGTCTTCGCTCACTGGAGCCTTATAGCGTCACGCGGGCGCGAAATCAGCCATCAACTGCTTGAATCGAGCCCATCCGGCAGCAGAGTCAAATTCGCGCGGCGGGCGTTTTGCGAAGGCTTCTACAGCGCGGGCGCGAACCAGCGGCAGTCCGCTGAGTTCGCGGCAGCCCTTCGCCGTCACCTGCATTTCCTTCAGCACGCCGGAACACTGCAGGACGACATCGCAGCCTGCCTCAAGCGCCGCTTCCGCGCGCTCCTTCAAGCCGCCGTTCAGCGCGTATTGCAGCGCATGCATGTCGAGATCGTCGCTCATCAGCATGCCTTGAAAACCGATGCGCTTGCGGATGATTTCTTCGATCACGAACGGCGAGCATGTCGCTGGCCCGTCCGGGTCCCACGCTTCAAACACGATGTGCGCCGTCATCGCGGCCTCAGCATCTGAAAGCTCGGTGAACGGCAAGACGTCGTTCGCGAGATCGATTTCCTGAGCGCCGACCTTCGGCAGCGCCAAATGGCTATCAGCGGTGGCGCGACCATGGCCGGGCATATGCTTGATGCATCCCGCCACGCTGCCGTCATGAAGGCCTTCAAGGGCAGCGCGCGCCAGCAGCGCCACCTCCTTGGGGTCAGCCGAGAACGCGCGATCGCCAACGATCTTGTCGGAGCCCTCCACCGGCACATCGAGCACAGGCGCGAAATCGCCATCGAGCCCGGCATCGCGAAGCTCATGCGCAATCAGCCGATAGCCGAGATACGCGGCCTCCAGGCCGGCATCCTTCTGCTTGGCGTAGATTTCACCAAACTCGCCGGCGGCAGGCCAAGTCGGCCATTCAGGCGCCTTCAAGCGCGCAACGCGGCCGCCCTCCTGATCAATCCAGATGATCGCATCGTGACCGACGCTTTCGCGAAGATCGGCGCAAAGCTCGCGCAGCTGCCCACGCGACACGCAAGCTTCGCGGAAAACAATGAAGCCCCACGGACGCGCATCGCGGAAGAAGGCGCGTAAGTCATCATCAAGTTTCGGCTGCCGAAGGCCCAAGAGGCACGAAAGCATCAACCACCCATTCCCGGATTGGCGCGCGGCGCCAAGTCCGGGACCCATATACTCGAATGGATCAAAGAGAAGCGCAGACCTTTTGGACAGCTCTGTTTATGGGCCCCGGACTCGCGGCCTCCGCCGCGCTCCGGGGATGGGTGTATCGCGCCTCGTCCGCTCACTAGCGAGCCGCGACGATGCAGTCCTGCCCCATTTGTCGAATGCGCTCGCAGAACTGCGTGGCTTCTTCGCTGGTGGCGAAATATCCCGCACGGAGGCGGTGATAGACCCCGCGCGCGCCGAGATCAGCGCGCTGCACGTCCATATGAGCGCCTGCAAACAAGTTCGGTGCGCGCGACGCGAACCGGCGCCACGACGGCTCGATCGACGCCTCCGATTGCAACGCCGCCAACTGTGCAACATAGCGGCCGTTAGATGCAAACGCCGGCAACGACGGCGCATCGACCTGCGGATTGAGTTCAACCATTGGCGTTTCCGCTTCGGCCAGCGAGGCGCCCGCTGCGATGGGCGTTGGCGCTGTGTCAGGCAGTGTTTGCGCGGGCGGCGGTTCGATTTTGTAAGGCCCCGCCTGCGCGGAGATGCGCGGCACTTCCGGCGCGCTATAAAGCTGCCAAAGAAAGCCACCAAACGCCACGGCAATGACGATCATCAGCACGTACAGCACGCCCGCATGACGAGACTGGTCGTCATACGCGTGCATACGCGGATCGTAGCTTCTGCTCACCTGAGGCGCTCCAAGGAATCGCGTTTAATGCGTCGTTTACCACGCCGCACCTTCACCCCGGCTTAACGGGGTTGGAGAGCAGCCATGCATGAATCCATAATTCCGCAAGCGTAACGGAGTGGTTAGCGCTCGAGACGGAACAAGCGCCGATGCTCTTCTATTGCGAAATCGTCAGTCATGCCGGCGATGTAATCGCACACACGCCGCCCCGTTCGCTGTCCACGCGGGCCATCGCCGCCTTCCTGCCAAGCTGGCGGCAAGAGTTCCGGCTCCGCGATCAGCAGATCAAATACCTGCCGTATGATGCGCTTGGCGTGGCTGCGCGAGCGGTTGACCTTCCAGTGCCGATACATTCGCGCCATCAGGAAGCGGCGCAACACCGCCTGGTGCTCGTTCATCTCGTCCGAAAAACCGATGAGCGGCTTGCCCGCGCCGCGGACATCTTCAACGCTTTGTGGCTTAGCGGCAGCGATGCGATTGCCGGACTCCCGCACCAGATCGTTGATCCAGACACCGATCAGACGCCGCACGGTTTCGGCCGAGATGCGGAATTCATCGACGGCCGGATGATCGCGCTCAACCGTGAGCAACACGCGTTCCACCATTGGAACTTCCTCGCGCAATTCAGTGAGCGAGAAGAGCCTGGCGCGAAGGCCGTCATCAATATCGTGGTTGTTGTAAGCGACGTCATCTGCATGAGCCGCAACTTGCGCCTCCAGGCTCGGCCAGGAGTCCAATTCCAGGTCGTGCGTGGCGTTGTATTCTTGAATGGCGATCGGCAGATCCTGCAGCGCCGCGCCGTAGCGGATCAGCGGGCCGTTATGTTTGACGACGCCTTCCAGCGTCTCCCACGTCAGATTGAGTCCATCAAACAACGGATACTTGCGCTCAAGCTTAGTCAGTACGCGCAGCGTTTGCGCGTTGTGATCAAACCCCTGAAAGCCTTCCATGCACGCGTCGAGGACATCTTCTCCCGTATGCCCAAACGGCGGGTGGCCAAGGTCGTGGGCAATGCCCAAGGTTTCGGCGAGATCATCGTCCAGCCCCATCACACGCGCCACGCTGCGAGCGATCTGAGCCACTTCGAGCGAGTGCGTCAGCCGCGTACGGTAATGGTCGCCCTCATGCGCCACAAACACCTGCGTCTTGCCGCGCAAACGCCGAAAAGCGGACGAGTGGACGATCCGGTCGCGATCGCGCTCGAACGGCGTGCGCGTCTTGCTGTCCGGTTCTTCATGAAGCCGGCCGCGCGAGCGAGCAGGATCGGTGGCATAAGGGGCACGCGGCGGGCGCACGAAATGCGGCTCCCCAATGTTCTTTGGGAGCACCTTCACCTTTTTCACTGCTTTCTGCCCGTCGGCCACGAACTGGCTTCTCCTCAGCATGGGGGATGATCATATATGGGGCCGAGACGCTTTAGAAACGCCGAAAGGTCACTGTTAACGAATGGCTGACATCGCCCTCTCCGCCTCCGCCGCCGAGCGGATCAAGTCCGTGGTCACGGGCGAACCCGCCAGCGCTGGCTTGCGGGTGGCCGTGGACGGCGGCGGCTGCTCTGGGTTCCAGTATGAAATCGGCGTCGCCGGCGCTCCCAATGCTGATGATCTGGTCATCGAACGCGACGGCGCACGGCTCTTTGTGGACCCGGTATCGCTGCCCTTTCTCCTCGGCTCGGAAGTCGACTGGGTGGACGAACTGATCGGCGCCTCGTTCAAAGTGAAAAACCCGAACGCGACATCCAGCTGCGGCTGCGGCGTCAGCTTCTCGGTCTGATGTTCGGCGCCCGCTCCAAGCTCGATAAGGGGCTCGACGCGTTCGAGCGAAGCGAGTGGAAGAAATCACGCAAACTTCTTGAAGAGGCGCTGCAAGACGAGCCGCGGCCCTCTGGCTTCTATCATCTTGGCGTTCTCTACTGGCGCGGCCTCGGCGGCGCCGTGGACAAAGACGCCGCAGTCGAATGCTTCGCGCGCGGCTCTGAGTTCGGCCACCCCGGCGCGCAAACCGCCTACGGCATTGCGCTGCGGGCCGGCGTCGGCGTTACGAAAAATAACGAAGAGGCGCACAGCCAATTTCGCTCCGCCGCTGGCGCTGGCGACCGCGAAGCCATGGTGCAACTCGCAACGATGAGCGAGCCTGACGATGCCCGGCGCTGGCTCATGCGCGCGTCCGAACTCGGCTATGCGCCAGCGATGGCGCACCTCGCCGACGTTCTGATGAATCGCGATCCCGTAGAGGCGCTGTCGTGGCTCTACGCGGCCGTCACGCTTTCGGCCGACGACGCATCGCGCAAGCGCGCCGCGGCGCTCGCCGCCGAAATGAGCGCTGCAGAAATCGAACAAGCGCAAAAGTACGGCCGCGAATACGCACGCGAGATCAGAGACAAGACGCAGGGGCGAAAATAACCGGCCTGCGCGCGGCGTCGCGCTTCGACGGCCCCGGATTAAATCCGGGGGTGACGCCATTCTCTCTCATTAGCGTCAGCCGGAGCCCGTCGAAGGCGAAGCGGGGAACGACGTTGCGGCAGCTAGCGGGTCGTCTATGGGCGGTCCATAAAAGCGCCCATGAACGTCACCGACGCCCTTAAAACCCGCATTTCCGTCCGCGCCTTCAAACCGGACACAATACCGGAAGCGCTGGTTCGCGAAATCCTCGACGTCGCGCGCTTCGCGCCATCGGGTGGCAATTTGCAGCCCTGGAAAGTCATCGCTGTCTCAGGCGCCGAGCGCGACGCCGTCGTGGATTTGGCGAAAGCCAATCTGCCCGGCGACGAGGGTGAGCGCCTCGTCTATCCCGCCAATCTCTGGGATCCCTATCGCACCCGCCGCTACAAGCTCGGCGAGGACATGTACGATCTCCTCGGCATCCCGCGCGAAAACAAGATGGCGCGGCTCATGCACCTTGCGCAGAACTTCGAATTCTTCGGCGCGCCGGTCGGCCTTTTCTTTGTTATCGACAAAGCCATGGGCCACGGTCAGTGGGCGCATCTGGGCATGTTCATGCAATCGGTCGCGCTCGCCGCGCTCGAACGCGATGTGCAAAGCTGCATGCAGGAAGCCTGGGCCCGTATGCGCACGCCCCTCGCCGCCCACTTCGCGCTCGGCGATCATGAGATGATCTATGCAGGCGTAGCCCTCGGTCACGCCGACATGGAAAAGCCTGTCAACACGATGCGCAGCGACCGCGCCGGCGTCGATGAGTTCGCGACGTTCAAAGGATTCTAGCTCAGCGTAGGAACAGCACCGCGGCCAAAATCAGCGCCGGAACAGTAGCAAGCGCCAACGTGAGATTGGGCCGCGTCTTCCGCAACACGAATGCCGCAACCGCGCCCCCGATGGATGCAATAGCTGCGGCGACCACAGCCGGCCAATCCGCGCGGCTCGCCGCAAGCAGCAACGCGTAAAATCCCAGGAAGAAAGCGGTGACCGCAAGAAGTGGCGTCAACGCGCCGTACAGACCGGCCTTCAGCGCAGACATCAAGCGTCGGCTTTCCGCGCGTTGCCGAGGATGCCATCCTCCGCGAAATCCACGATCGCAAACAAAAGCCCCATCAGCACCAGCCACAGGATTGGTGCGATCAGCATCGGCACTGCGTGGTGGTGCCCAGTCGCGTAGGCCGCCCACGCCGACTTCGCGCCCACGAACGCCGCAATCGGATAAATCCAACACAAAAATTCCGCCACCAGCAGCGCCGCAGGCGAATTCCAATGGGCGCGCTCAGTCGGCGTCAGCAGGCGCAGCGCTAGGCCCAAGCTGGCCAGCCCCACAGCCACATGGAACAGAGTGAAGGCCCACAGGATTACTATCATGTCGCCGTTATACCACGGCGGATTGACTTTGGCTTTCCCTCGGCTCGGGCACGGATCGTCCGCAAGGGGGCTCAGGAGATTTGGCCATGACAGCTCGTAAAGTCGGCGATCATGTCGAAGTCGAACAGGAAGAAGCCCGCGCCGGCCAATCCGGGGTTGGACTTAGATACGTGCTGGCCGCCGGAGTTATTTTGGTGGTCGTCGGCTTTGCATTCGCCGCCGCGATCTTGCTCGGTTGAACCCTGGCCTAAGCGCGGCTAAGCCGCGTGGATGGCCCTTAAAATCGCCGCTTGGAACGTCAATTCCATTCTCGCCCGACTGCCGACGGCATTGAAGGTGTTCGAAGAGGTGGACGCCGACGTCTGGTGTCTCCAGGAAATTAAGTGCGAAGACCCGCGGTTTCCGCGCTTCGAATTCGAGGCAATGGGCTTCAACATCGAGACCTTCGGGCAGAAGAGCTATAACGGCGTCGCCATTCTCTCGAAGCATCGCATCGAAGAAACGACGCGTGGCATCCCGGGGCTAGATCATGAGCACTCGCGCTACATCGAATGCGTGATCGCCGCGCCAGATGGCCCGGTTCGCGTAGCTTCCATCTACGCCCCCAACGGCAATCCCATCGGCACCGAAAAATTCCAATTCAAACTGAGATTCATGGATGCGCTGAACGCGCATTTGAGGTCGCTGCTACCGCACGAAGAGCGCTTCGTGATCGCAGGCGACTACAACGTCATTGCGCGCGACGTGGATTGCTACAACCCGGCAGTGTGGACCGGCGATGCACTCTTTCAGTCTGAAACGCGCGCCGCCTACCGCGCCCTGATCAATCTCGGACTTCGCGATGCCTACATGCAAGCCGATGGCGCGGCACATCGCTACACATTTTGGGACTACCAAGCCGGCGCTTGGCAAAAGGACCACGGCATCCGCATCGACCACCTTTTGCTCTCGCCGCAAGCGGCCGATCGGCTAGACGGAGTCGAAATCTTCAAGAAGGCGCGCGGCCTGGAGAAAGCCTCCGACCACGTACCCATCATCGCTACGTTCAACTAAATGCGGCGCGTCAATCCTTCGGCGTGAGTGGCACGCTCTCAGCGTCGGGATCGTCTTCCTCTAGGGCGGGAATGGCATAGCCGCCGCTTAGCCAGCGATTGAGATCGACGTCGGCGCAGCGCTTCGAACAAAAGGGCCGGTACTTCTCATCCTGCGGCTTGCCGCAAATCGCGCACTTGCTCATAGCGCCCTCGCATCAATCTTATCGCGCGGTCCCGGCGCAGCATCGATACTCCACCGCATGCCGATACGATTGGAAAGCTGCGCGCGCCAATCAAGCTCGGCCGTATCGAGCCAAGTCTTCACGTCCGGTGCAATCGTGCAGGCGATCTGCCGGCCCGTTTGCGACCGGCCTTCGCGTTCAATCGCGCGCAACGCCATGAGCGCGACCGTTTCCACACTGAGGCGCCCATCGGGATCGCGCACTTGTTCATGCAATGGCGTGCGAAGCTGGGCGCGTGCGAGCTCATAAACGCCAAACCGCGAGAGACCGCCGAACTGCACGCTCCACGGATCGCCGGTGAAGGCCGCGCGCACCGCGTCCTCAAGCTGCTTCAGATGCGACTTTGCCCGCAGCGAGACGAAATCAATGGCAATGATGCCGCCTAGATTGCGCAGGCGGATCTGGCGCGCCGCCTCTTGCGCCGCGGCGATATTGAGCTCGAGTGCAAAGCGTTCCGGATCGCCGCTACCCTGGCGGCCGCCCGCATCGACATCGATAGCGACAAGCGCGGTGACCGCATCAATCGTCAGCATGCCTCCGCCAGGAATTGGCGTGGTGCGAGCAAGCGCGTCTTCGATGGCGGCGTCGAGCTTGGCGCGAATTTGCGGATCAGGCGCCGGTTTGGCGAGCACCAGATCTTCGTCCACCTCATGGCGGCCGATGCGATGCGGGTCTTCGCCGTCGTGGCCGATTTCCGTGAGATCAACCACCGGATTTTTGCCCCGCGCAGCTTCGCGCGTGACGTGGATGATCACACCTTGGCCTTCACGAAGGTTCACACGCTCCTTGCGCATGCGGGCGCGTCCATCGTCGCCAAGCGGCAAGAATCCATGCTGGTCGCGAAGGCCGAGATCGAGGAAGGCCCCCCGGCGGCGGCGATCCAACTCCCGCACGCGCGCGCAATAAAGCTCACCCCAGCGCGCACGGCGGCCCTCATCGCTGTCGCGCGCTATCCGGAGCGCGATGGGCTTGTCATCACGCACCAGCGCCTCACGCGTCTCGCCGATGGCGGCGTCAATCCACGTCTCCATCGTCCCGCTCACCGCGCCGACTCGATCAGGTTCGCCGCCTCATAGAGCGGCAGGCCGATGACACTGGAATAGGAGCCGATGATCGAGGTGATGTAGCGTCCGGCCAAGCCTTGCGCGGCGTAGCCACCAGCTTTGCCGCGCCACTCGCCGCTGGCGATGTAGGTCTCGACCTCTGCCGCGCTGAGCACCTTGAACGCTACCCGCGTCTCAACCAGGCGATCTCGAATTTCACCACCAGGCGTCTTCACAGCAACGCCGGTATAGACACGGTGCGAGCGCCCCGAGAGCAAGCGCAGGCAGTCGCGCGCTTCGCCCTCAGTTTCCGCCTTCGGCAACACACGGCGGCCAACCGCAACAACCGTGTCCGCCGCAAGCACGACAGCGCCTTCGGCGGTCACCGCCTCAGCTTTTTGGCGCGCCAGGCGCACCGCGAGATTGCGCGGCGTCTCGTCTCGGAGAGGTGTTTCATCAATGTCCGCGGCGATGACGCCGTCCGGCGTGATGCCGATCTGCGCCAACAACGCCAGCCGGCGCGGCGACGCGCTGGCGAGAATGAGCCGGGTCATGACCGCTTCGGAAAGCCCAAGCGCTTGGCGATAATGCCATCCACCGTGCGAGCCCCAAGCCAGCGCGGCAGCGTCACATCTAAGAATGGACGCCGCAAAATCTTGTAGCGTGCCTTCGGCTTCGGATGGGTGAAGCACAGCCACACCAGATCGCCGACATCCGACGGCGGCAGCCCTTCGCGGCCTTGCGCCAGCATGTAGTTTTCGACGCCCTTCAGCATCGGCGCATAGTCTGTGTTGTTGAAGCGCGAGAGATCGGATTCGCCGGCTTTGTCCCAGATCGGCGTCGCGATAGCACCCGGCCCGACAACGATCACGTCAATGCCATAGAGCATCAATTCGCGCCGCAGCGATTGCGAATAGCCTTCCATAGCAAACTTCGAAGCGGAATATGGCCCGACGAACGGCGAACCGTTCTGACCACCCACCGATGAAATCATTACGATACGGCCCGGCCTGCCGGTGCGCCGCTTATCGGCGCCAAGAAGATCGGCGAATGCGCGCGTTACATTGTGAACACCGAAGAAATTGATCTCGAACTGACGGCGAAGTTCGTCGGTATCGAGGTGAAGCAGAGGGCCAGCTACTGCGATGCCGGCATTGTTGAGCAAGCCGAAGAGGCGCCGTCCGCCCAGCGCCGCCGCAACTTGCGCAGCGCCAGCGCGCACAGCCGCTTCGTCGGCAACGTCAAATATCAGCGGCGTAACCGCGTCACCAAACTCAGCCTTGAGGCCATCGGCGTCCGCCTGTTTGCGGACGCTCGGAAACACATGCGCGCCCTCGCGCACAGCTTTCGCGACCGCCGCGCGGCCGATGCCAGTGGACGCGCCGGTGATCACCACCGCGCGATCGAGGGAGCCTTGCGCCATTATTTGAATCGATACGTCACACGCCCCTTGGTGAGATCGTAGGGCGACATTTCGACGAGGACCTTATCGCCAGCCAACACGCGGATGCGGTTCTTGCGCATCTTGCCCGCGGTGTGACCGATGATCTCGTGTCCGTTTTCAAGTTCGATACGGAAGGTCGCATTGGGCAGAAGCTCAATGACCGTTCCGGCGAATTCCAGTAGTTCTTCCTTTGCCATTCTTTCTCCTGAACATGGCCCAGACTCGTAAGTCGCGGGGCCTTATAGGCGCGGCCACCTATCCCGTCGATGGCCGCTGAAACCGTGCGGCGATGCGTCGGGTCAGCCCATCCCGCACCGTCCGGTACTCCATAAGCACTTGTTCGCGTGAGCCTTCCGCCAAGGAGGGGTCGAAGGTCGGCCAGTACTCGGCGGCAGCCGCAAGCTTGGGGACCTGCTCCAAGGCGGTGTGGTGAGCCTCCGGGCTCAGCGAAACGATGAGGTCGAACGGCCCGCCCTCGAAATAGTCGGTCTCGAAGAAATCGAAGCCCTTAGGCGAATGTCCAGAGATATCGCCGCCAGCCTCATCCATCACGAACGCCGCCATATAGGAAACCTCTTCGCCTGGACGAAGACCCACGCTGTCGACGCGCACGGCCGAGCCAAACTGCATGCGCATAAGTTCCGCCGCCATGGGCGAGCGGATCACATTGTGGGTGCAGGCAAAAAGCACCGAAGCCGGAAGCGCGTCAGCCCCGGACATGCAGCGCGCACACCAGCGTAAACAGGCGCCGTGCGGTTTCGTTGTCGATAGTGAAGTGGCTAGCGAGTATCTCCTGCAGCACTTCGGCGGCTTCATTGTGGAGGCCACGCCGGCCCATATCGAGCGCCTCGATGCGGCTTGGCGGCGCGTCGCGAATGGCAGCGTTGTAGCTCTCGCAGATGAGCGCGTAGTCTTTCACGATCTTCCGCAAAGCGCCGAGCGGCGCTTGATGCAGAATGATCCGAGCGCGCGCCGCGTCGCTAACGTCGAGCACCAGACGTCCCTCGAACATCCCAAGCAGCAGCACGTAGGGTCCACGATCTTCGCCAAGAATGGCGAATGAATTGGACTCCTTCAGATCGAACATTGCGATGCGCCGATCATGCTCGGCATTCACCGACGCAGGCGCAACCGACGCTTCATCCAGATTGATCTCGGTGAGGCGGTTGCGTTCGCTCATGGCAGCGCCGTCAACCCTGCTCGTGATCAGGCCGGCGCGGCGTAGTCCAGGTCGGGCCAGTGTCGATCAAAACCGCATCCAGGCATTCGACATCAATCGCGATTTCGCCACCGCCTGCGAGCAGCAAGCGTACGACGCCGCCCGGCGGCTCTTCTTCCGGAATGAAGCCAAGTGAGAGCAGTGACGCGAGCGCCTCGTCGGTATCCTGGCGGACCCGGCGGCTCTTTACGCCCAGCACGCCGTCAAACGACAGCGCCGCGCGCACGCGCTCGTACGGTCCCTTTTCGCTGGCTGTCTCCCAACGAAACCGGTTGATCATGACGGTGAAACGGCGGGCCTTCCGATCGAAATTTATCTCGCCAACACGCACGAGCGCGTCCTGCACCGCCGCCCCGATAATATCGAGGTCGCCGGTGTCCTCAGCCATCAACCTGAGCAGACTTGCCGTCATGCCGCCTGTTCTTCTCGTTCCCGCACAATTTGCGCGCCACAGGCTTGCAGCTTGGCTTCCAGTTTTTCGAAGCCGCGATCGAGGTGATAGACGCGGTTCACAACGGTTTCGCCTTCGGCCGCGAGGCCAGCGACAACCAGACTCACCGAAGCACGGAGGTCCGTCGCCATCACCGGGGCGCCAACGAGCTTCGGAACGCCCGTCACCAACGCCTCGTTGCCGTGCACTTCGATCTTGGCGCCGAGGCGCGCCAGTTCAGGCGCGTGCATGAAGCGGTTTTCGAAGATCGTTTCTTTAATCCGCGAGACGCCATCGGCCATGCACATGAGCGCCATGGCTTGGGCCTGTAGGTCAGTCGGAAATCCAGGGAACGGCTCAGTCTCGAAATCGACCGCGTTCATCCGGTCGGCGACCTTGCGCTGAACGCGAATGCCGCGGCCCTCGGCATCAACACGAACACCAGCGTCACGCAGGAATTTCAGCATTGCGCCGAGGTGTTCGAAGCGCGCGCCAGAAAGCAGCACATTGCCGCCCGCCGCCGCCGCCGCCATAGCGTACGTGCCCGCTTCGATACGATCAGCCACCACGGAGTGCTTCACGCCGGAAAGATTCGCGACGCCCTTGATGCGAATTTCGCTCGTGCCCGCGCCTTCGACTTTGGCGCCCATCGCATTCAAGCAATCGGCAAGGTCGATGATCTCTGGCTCGCGCGCCGCATTCTTCAGCACCGTGTCGCCATGCGCCAACACTGCCGCCAGCATTGTATGCTCGGTCGCGCCGACCGACACGAACGGGAAATCGATCTCAGCGCCCTTCAAGCCACGCAGCGCCGCCGCCTTCACGTAACCCTGCTCGATGACGATGTCCGCGCCCATGGCCTCGAACGCCTTCAAGTGCAAATCCACCGGCCGCGCGCCGATCGCGCAACCACCCGGCAGCGAAACCGTCGCGTGCCCAGCACGCGCCAACAGCGGGCCGAGCACGTTGAACGAGGCGCGCATCTTCCGCACCTGATCGTACGGCGCGATCGTCGATACGATCTCGGCCGCATGCATCCGCAGCGTGTGCGTTTCCTTGATCCAGGTGATCTCGACGCCCAGCGTCTTCAGCAGCTGCGCCATGAAGCGCGTGTCCGCCAGATCGGGCATGTTCTCGAGCATGACCGGATCGGCCGACAGCAATGCCGCCGCCTGCAGTTTCAGAGCCGAGTTTTTCGCCCCGAAGATCGGGATAGTTCCGTTGAGCGGGGCGCCGCCCGTTATGACAATACGATCCATGGAATTCTTTCGCCGGATCCCCCCGGCGGGCGGTTTATGGGATGCGGCGCGGGCGTAAGCAAGGCGGCCGCTATGCGTCCAAGCATGGCTCGCCGCTAGTTTTTCTTAGGTTCTTCGGCCTTCTTCGCCGCCTTCCGCCGCTGAATGTTGCGCTTGAGCGCTTCCGCTAGGCGCGCGTCGCGCTTCGACGGCGGTTTCTGCTTCTCGTTCACCACCCGGATCGACCCTTTGCCAGACCCCAGCTAAGATGCGCTCCGGGGGATTTCGATGACGGCCGAAGCCGCGCCAAGCCAGACCTTCGCCCACAGCGGCAAGTTCTTCAACGTACTTGGGCTCGCGTTAAAGAACGCGGGCCTGACTATCCTCACCCTCACCATGTATCGCTTTTGGGCGCGCACCTCGATGCGGCGGCGCTTGTGGTCGCGCACTTGGGTGCTTGGCGATCCGCTGGAATACACTGGCAGCGCCGGCGAACTCTTCCGCGGCTTCCTCATCTCGTTGCCGTGCTTTTTCCTGCCCGCGATCTTCGTCTTCTACATCGCGCCGATCGCAATGGAGCCGGTGGCCGCAGGTTGGCTGACTTTCGGCTTCTATATCTTCTCCGTCCCGCTCATTGCAGCGGCCCGCTTCTGGATGCGGCGCTACCAACTTTCGCGCACGCGGTGGCGCGGCATACGTCTTGGCCTTGCCGGCTCAGCGTGGGGATTTGCAGCGGCGTCCTGGGGTTGGTGGGTGCTACAGACGCTTTCGCTCGGCTGGTACACGCCCGCCGCACGCATCAATCGCGCGCGCCTCATGTGGGAGAACACCCGCTTCGGCGATCAGCCTTTCCAGTTTGAAACACGAAACGGCGAGTCTCCGCAAAAAGGGATGTGGTGGCCGTTTGCAATGGGTTGGTTTGGAACCGCGATCGGCGGCGTACTGAGCTTCATCTTCGCCGGCGCAATTCTCGCCGGGCTGACGATGGCGGGCCTCATCAACGTCGAAGACGGCGGCATGATGGTTGGCTTTCTTGCGATCGTTCTCGCGGGCGCCTTCACCGCCATCGCGTACTTCATCTCGTTCGCACCATATCGCGCGGCGGCGATGAACCGCATCGCTGCACAGATCACCATCGATGGCGCCAGATTTCGTCTGAAGGCGAAAACATTGTCGCTGCTGGGGTTCGAAACTCTCGGCTGGCTGTTTCTCATCTTCTCCCTTGGCTTGCTGACCCCCGTCGCGGGCTTCTTGCAGGTCCGGTACATACTCAACCGTCTGGAGCTGATCGAAGCCCCGCGTTTCGCCGAGATTGGCCAATCCGTGCTGGCGGATTCTGACGCGGGTGAAAGCCTTGGCGACGCCTTCGATCTCGACATGGGCGTGGGAGTTATCTGATGCAGGCCCGCTACGCCGATGGCCGCGCCGCCATCTTCTCCGAAGCCGAGATCGAATTCGCACCGGAAAAGCTCATCATTCGCACCGGCGAACGCGCCATCGAATGGGCCTACGCCGACCTTTCGCGCACCGATGATCACAACGGCCGCATCGTTCTACGCCGCCGCAAGCCTGACACCGGCGAGCGGCTCATGTTCGACGATTGGAACGACGAACAACTCGCAGCGGTCGCGCCGCAGCTGATGAAACCACGTGCGCAGGGCGTCGAAGGCCGCCGCACCGTCGTCGCGCTGATGACGCTCGCCTGGTCGCTCGCAGGGGCGTTCCTGATTGGCATACCCTTCGCTGCCGATCCGATGGCGCGCGCCATGCCCGAAAAATATCGCACGCAAATCGCCGATATCTCATGGTCGCAAGTGAACGCCTTCACCGCCCAATGTGACGATTCCGACGAAGCAACCCAGATCCTCAACGACCTGGCCTATCGCATCATGGAACGCTCCAACGTGCCCGAGCGCGACGACATCTGGATCACGGTGGCAGATGCTGGTTTTCCCAACGCTTTCGCGCTGCCAGACAATTCCATCATCGTCACCGACGAACTGATCGGCCTAGCCGAGCATCCAGACGAACTCACCGGCGTCCTCGCCCACGAGATCGCGCACATCGAGCACAACCACATCATGCGCAACGTCGTCCGTCAGATCGGCGCGGGCATCTTCTTCGACGTCGTGTTCGGCGGTGCAGGCGCGGGCCAAGCCATCGCCATCGCGTCGGTCAACCTCGCCGGCCTGCGCTATAGCCGCGGCGACGAAAGCGACGCCGACAGCCGCGGCATGGACTATCTCGACGCCGCCGGCATCAGCACGGCAGGCATCGCGCGCATGTTCAATCGCTTTGAAGCGTACGAAGAAGAAGCGGGCGCCGGCGATATCCCGAGCATGCTGTCGAGCCACCCAGCTTCACGCGAACGCGCCGTCGCCGCTCAGGCTCGAGCCCGCGAGGGTCTCGCGCCATCGCTCGACGACCGCCAATGGCGCATCGTCCAACAAGCCTGTGGCGGCGCCGATGAACCAGCGCCAGGAGAGGAACGTGAAGCTCCGGAAACTGGCGCCACGGGAGCAGATTAGGCCCGTTTTCGGGTGCGGCGCCGATGGCCTTCCAATGATGGACGGAGCGGGCTAGAAGCCCGCTTCGCGCCGGTTAGCCGCGGTAGCTCAGTGGTAGAGCGCACCCTTGGTAAGGGTGAGGTCGAGAGTTCAATCCTCTCCCGTGGCACCAGCTATTGGCTGCGTCCTAGAGGTTATTCACCGGTCAGGCGGCTCAGCGCAGCTTGGTAGTTTGCCAGCTTCGCGGTCAAATATTCGGGCGCGGGCCCCATGTTCTGACGGCGCGCCTGGAGCGCCTTTTCCTCATCCGTCATCGCCTTGGCGTTCGGGTTCAGCATGGCGTCATAGGCGATACGGACAATCGAGATGGCGGCGGAAAGCTCAGACTTGGCGCTGGTGATGGCCGCCGCGCTGTCGAGCTTCAGACCGACAAGCCCAAGGCCATAGGTCTTCAACCCGGCCCGGCCCGCATCGCCTTTTGCAATAATGCCGTGGCCGAGCCCAAGCGCTGGCAACGCGTTGCGGTCCTTGCCGCCCGCATCGAGCCGGATCGCCTGCCCGCTGCGCGGCGTGATTTTGATCCGCTCGACGCCGTCCGCTTTGACGATCTCGGCGCGCCCTGACGAGCCAATTGCGCGATTGATCGCGGTCACGAGCGTCTGGATCGTGTCTTTCTCACCGATTTTAATTGTGGTCAGGCGGCGGCCATCAGCGCCGATCTTAAACTCGTCACCCACACGCAGCGCGCTGCGATTGGTGAGGGAGCTTGAATCGCTGGTCGGCAGCGCGCCACGTGGCAAGCCGAGAACATCCAGCGCCGAAGCGCCGCCCGTATCGACTGCGAGACTGGTCAGCGAAACCGCACCGCCGGAGGACGTGAACGTACGCATCCAATCGGTATCGCCGTCGCTGCCCAAGCGGGTCAGGAAACTCATCGGCGATTTCGCCGCGCCCGAACCCGAAATCGCGCCGCCTGTAACGCCGGCCGCGTAAACGTTGCCATTCACGATCGCGAGGCTCTTCACTGCATCGTCCTGCGCCGAACCAAGATAGGTCGCGCGATCGAGGCCGGTTGAACTGAGATCGGCATCTATACGCGCAACAAAACCTTCCTGACCCGCAACCGCGCCGCGCGCCGTGTTGCTGAGCGTAAGCCGATCGGCGCCGATTTCGCCGCCCACATAAAGCGACGAGCCATCGACAACAAGCGCGTTAATCGCGCCCTTGTAGAAATACCCAAGATCACGCGTCGCGCCGACGCTGAGGCCCGCGCCGCTCGTGTAGCCGAAGCTGCGAACCACGCCGCGATTGTCCTCGACGCCGCCCGTGAAAATATCGATACCGTCCAAACCATTATCGCGCACCACAAGCGCGGAAGCGGCGTCAGCGCCGTTCGTGCCGAACTGACGGGTGAACAGCTCAACGCCGGCGCCGCTGTAACCGCGCACGTAACCGTCCGAGCCACCGATGCCGGCTTGGCCAGCAAGCGCGGAATCCGTCTTGCCCGAGATCACGACGCTGCCGTCCGGCGCAAACGCAATCGCGAGCGCCTCGTCGTTTGCACTGGCGCCGCGCCGTGCGGTCCAAAGCTCCTTACCCGTCGCGTCAAACATCGTGACGAACGAGTCCGTGCCGCCCTTGGCCGTCGTCCCGCTCAGGCTGCCCTCAACCGAACCCGCCACCGCGACCTTGCCGTCAGCAGAGACCGCCAGCGCAAAACCGCTCGCCGACTGCGATGCGCCCAGAATTTCAGTGAAAGCGAGCTTGCCGGCTGAATCATACTTCAACAGCGCAACGTCACGCGCGCCTTTGATGTCGGTCGTCGTCGAGCCATCGGTGAGATCGGCGAGCACGTAAACCGAACCGTCCGCCGCGCTTGCCACCGCGCGCGCCGTCGCGACCTTCGCGCCGCCGCCAACGCTCACGTCAAACGCGCGCCCTGGAAACCAAGCTGACGAATTGGCGCTCGGCGCCGAGAAGGGCGAAGTCGCCGCAAGCGTCTGCGTGACCGCCGCACCGCGTGAGGCGCGCTCGAACACCCGCAAAGCGCCGACAGGATCATCCGCCTGAGAAACTGCGTCGATCGGATCAAGCGTAGAAGCCACCGACGATCCACCAAGGCTGAGCCCACTCACGCTACGGATCGTGTTTGACGATCCACTGACGACGCGTAGCCCCGCGCCGCCGCCAGAAAGGTTCGTCGCCACCAATCCAGCGTCATACCCGCCAGCCGCGAGCGCTTCGTTCATGCGGAGGGCCGCACTTTCTAAAGTTCGCGGATCGCCCGGTTGCAGCGTCGCGCTAATCGTGCGCGGCCCCCAAATCGTGTCGAGCGTGATCGAGACGTTCTGATCGCTGAGCAACGTCGCCACATCGTCGCTGACGCCTGTCGTGGCTTGGGCGCTGGTAAAGCTACGTTGCGCTGAGAACGCGCCACCAACGCCAAGCGTTGGCGTGTCGCCCTGGAGCGCCAGCGCATCACCGTTCACGCTTACAGACACAAGGCGCTGACCCGCGCCTTCGGCTACATTCCATTGCGTGAGATCGCCGCCTGGCGCGCTCACATAAACACCGGCCGCGTTGAGCGCCGCGTCGAGACGCGACTGCAACGCTGAATTCCATTGCCCCGGCGCCAGATCGGGATTGTCGAGCCGCTCCTGCGCGGTGATCGCAAGCGTGACTGTCTTGTTGCCACTGGCCGTGGCCACAACCACTTCGATATCGAGGGCGCCAGTGTGCGTCGAAAGCGGTGAGCCGCTTGCGCTATAGCCGCGAATGGAATCGCCGAAAGGTTGGCCGCTTGTAGCGTTCGGCAAGCCGCCCGAGGCCCAAGCGCCCGGCGCTACGATATCCGCGTCGACCACCTCAGTGTTCAAAACGGCGCTGACATCGACCATGTCGTGCAGAGCGTCGATGCGCAGCGTGTAAGAACCGCCATTGTCGATGAGATACCCAGCGGCCGCGAAACCCTTCTGGCGCAGCTTAGTGTTGAGCTGGTCCTGCAACTGGGTCGCGGTAATGCCGTCATCGCCTCCATCAATCGTGATCGCCTGCGCCGTGGTGCCGGTTGTGAAAGTGAAAGTCTGTGTGCCGGTGAAGACGCCGTCCTCAGGCACGATGCCCGCGACTTCAAAGCGCCGCGCGAACACGCCGTCCTGCAGTCCGCCGACCATGCCAGGCGTTTCAACCGTATCGAGCGAGGCAAACTTTCCACCGATGGAAAGGCTCGAAGCGCGCACGCCATCGCCGCCATAGATCGAGAGGCCGAGATTGCCGTTGTCTTCCCAGACCTCAACACCAGCCGCTACACCTAGCTCGTGCAGCAATTGGGTCAGACGCTCAGCGAGATCATCGATCATGCCGCGATCTTCGCTCTCGCCAGCGCGGACGCGCCACGCTTCAATATCGTCACTGCGCCAAGCCGTCGTAACACTGAGCGAACGGCCATCTGGCAGTTCAAGCTTCAGCACCGCTTCGCCAGCGGCGCGCAGCGCATCCTCGAACGCGTTCGTCCCAGAGGACATCATCACGTTCGTGCGCTGCTCAGTCGCGCCAGCAGGCGGCGTGGTGTAGGGCGCGCCAGCGCCAATCCAGCCTGCGCCGATCAACGCGCCGATCGGATCAGCCGTGGCCGCAGGTCTGTCCAGCAGCGCTAGCTGGCCCGCAGCGCCACCAACATCTCCGAGCTTGATCAGCCGTGCGCCGCTCGCTGTCGTGCCAACAGCGTAGAAGGCCGGGTCAGCATCAACAGGCTGAAACGACACCTTTTCGCTGGCGTTCACATCTACCTTGAGCGCGTATTGCTTCGCGCCCGTGTACTTCGTGGCGATAACTCGCCCGGCCACCACCGTGTTTACGGTCTTCGGCGTTTGATCGACAGCCTCAAGCCGTGATGCAGCGCCAGCCGCCGAGAGCTTCCCGTTCACGTAGCTGACCACATTACTCAGCGTTCGCGGAATCGAGCCCATCTCGCTGAGATCGATCGCAACGTTGCGCACCGTGCCGCCCAAAGAGGTCGCGACGATGTTGAACTTCGCATCGATCGCGAGTCCGCTGACCTTGTCGTAGAGCCCGCCGCGATGAATGACCGGCGTGGTATAGTCTTCGCTCTTGCTCGCCATCGCCAGCGTCGTCTGCGCGGCGTCAACGCGATCGCCTTGCGACAAACGAATGTCGTCAAATTGTTGCTGCGCGAAGAAGGCTTCAAGTTCAGTAAGCCCGCGCGTGAATTGCGCTTGGGTCTGTGAGAGCACCGTCTTCGACAACGACGTGTCTTCCGCCCGGCCCGCCAAGGCTTGCAGAGTCGTTAAGCCCGAATAGAGCGCGAAGAGCTTCTTGTAATCACCGCTCGCGCCAAGGTCGCTGTAGAGCTTGGCGTTCGTGTCGAAGAATGACTTGTTGGAAAACGCGCGCTGCACCAGCGCTTCGGCGCTCGGCGAGATACCCGGCGTCCAGACTGGCGCCAGCGGCGCGTTCGGATCCTGGGCGGCGGCCTGCAAATCCGTGCTGATAATGCCGGCGCGTGCGGACGCCCACTGGGTCAGCAGGCTTGAGCTGACCCCCGTTCCGCTCGACCCGCTCAGCAGAGCGGCGGCGACATTCATATTGGCAAGACTGACCAAGACGACTCCGCGAAGCGCTTAGGATCGCTCACGATCCGTAAACGCGCGGTTGGCGCCTAATGGTTAATACTGAGGCCCGCCGACTGAACCATTTCGTTGAATATCGGGTATTCGAGCAGGCGCGGCCAAAGCTGGATGCCCTGCCAGATCGACAATCCGATCACGAGCACCGAGGCGGCGGCCAGCAGAATACGCGCTGGCGCAATCTTGGTGACGTACCCCGCCAGCGGTGCGGCTACGAGACCGCCAAGAATGAGCCCAAGCAGCGCGGCGCCGCCTTCCCACAAGCCACCTTCGAGTTCGAACCGTCCGGTAATCAGCGTCCAGAGAAACGTCAATGAGATCGCGACCGTAACGACAAACTCGGCGGAGTTTACGCTGCCGATCACGTAGCGGGGCGTGTGCCCGCGGCCGAGTAAGGTCGAGGTCACCACTGGACCCCAGCCGCCGCCGCCGCTCGCGTCTAGAAAGCCGCCGAGAACGCCAACAGGAATGACGTGCTTCAGGTGCGGCGGCTCTTCCTTGGGTTCGCGCATCGCCCGGTAGAGCATGTAGAGGCCAACAACGCCGAGATACGCGATCACGATCGCTTTGATGAAGGTCGCGTCGAAGCCGGTGAGCAGATATGCGCCCGCGACGCCGCCAACGACGCCCGCTGGCGCCAAGCGCCAGAACAGCTTCCAATCGACGTTGCGGTGTAAAAGGTGAGAGGCGCCAGAAGCGCCGGTGGTGAAGCACTCGGCCGCGTGAATGGTCGCGGAAGCCTGCGCCGGCGGCACGCCGAACGCCAAAAGCACACTCGAGGAAATGACGCCGTACGCCATGCCCACTGCGCCATCGACCAATTGAGCGATAAAGCCAACCGCGAGGAAGAGACCAAACACGGTCGCAAGTCCGGGCCAAAGGTCGGTTGTAACTTCCATGCTCCCTCGTCGCTGACCGGCCGCCAGCTTAGCCTTCAGATCACAATGCGGCCAGACGGCGGCAAGTTCCCGCGCTAACCGTTTGCGGGTAGCGCCGATTCAATTTCGAGTAGCTCCTCGACACGCAGCACCCATCCCCTAACGGCAGGGTAAGCTTCAAGATCGAAGCCGCCCAGGTGAGCGCGCCGCGTGTAGGCGACCAGCGCCACATCCGCGAGCGAGAACGCATCCCCGACCAGAAACGGCGTATGTTTCAACTGAAGCTCCATCCGCGCCAACGCGGCGTTGCCCTTCGTGAGCAGCGATGGATCAAGTTCGTCGTCGCGCTTCCCCAAAAAGTGCTTACGCGCGATGCGCACCGCGATTTGCGGCTCGTGGCTGTACTGCTCCCAGAACAGCCACTCGAACATCTTGGCCCGGTCGTAGGCGTCGCGCGGGATAAGGTCGCTGCCTTCGGCGAAGTGCACCATCATCGCGTTGGACTGAGCGAGAAGGCGCCCGTCGGCGAGAATTGCGACTGGCACTTGCCCTGCTGGGTTGAGCACAAGGAATTCCGGCGTCCGCGTTGAGCCGTCGAAACTGTCGGTCTCGATCCATTCATAGCCGGTGCCGAGGCGGTCGAGGATCCATTTGGGCTTCAGACAATTGCCGCTGTTTGAGCTGCCATAGAGTTTGATCGCCATCGCCGCCTCCCTGCGCGGCGCTTCTGTCAGCGCCTCTCGCATGCAGCAAGTAAATACGGCTCACAGCCAGTGTGAGCGTTCTGCGTTGGCGCACACGCGCTTTCCATGACACGCGCGTTAGTTTTTGCTTCCTTACGACGACCGGCAAGCTTTGCAGCGCCGGCGCGAGCATAGGCTCACGCCGGCGCTTTTTTTGCGCCAAGGCGGAGGGCGGAGACGCGAGGTTTGCGCCTAAGGTAGTTCAGAGTGCGCCGAGCGAGCTCGGCGCCGGACGCTTCATCTCGCGTCTCCGGCAATCTGCTTCATCGGCTCTGCTCCGGGAGGTGTTTCACTCCCTTGGCAAAGATCGCCGGTGGCGTGCGGGTCGCGCCTGCTCGCGCAATCCCCGGTTCGTGCTCCGCACGGTTTTCATCCCGGCGGCTTCTGCGCTGGCTGCGATACGAAGGTGGGGAGCAACCATTGGCTTGGAGGCTTCCAACTTCGCCTTCTCTCCGGAGAGAGAAGCATCAGCGCATCACGCTCGATCACCTCACCTTCGCGGTTGGTTGAACAGGGATCCAACTGCCCTCCGTGCGAAGATGATGGGGCCATTATGCCTGGTGCGCGCCGCCGTCGGATAGATTGGACTCTATCCATGAAAGTTGGAGCGCGGGGCCCGGCGCCGCATCGGGCGCAAATGCTTGATGTCGCAGCGTTCGTGCGGGGCGGAGCCCCGCGCTCCAACCTGCAAAAGGCGGCGTGTATCCGGGGGATTTGCGTGCGTGGCTCTGCGCTCTGGTACGCTTTTCGCCGGGACCGGACCTCACCATTTTTCCGGCGGGATTGAAAGCGGGCATTGGTAGGAATTTGTCCAAGCGGCTATGGTTGGCCCATTTGAGACACTAGCCAATCTGGAAGGCTTGAGTAGGATCGGCCGCGCGGGATATCCGCCACGGCAGCGGGCATGCATGGCGGACGTTTTTGTTTCCTATAAGCGCGAGAATTTGGACGCCGTGCAGCGCGTGGTGAAGAGCCTGCGCAGCGCAGGACTTTCGGTCTGGTGGGATCAGGACATCGCCCCCGATGCGCCATGGGAAGCAACCATTGAACGTGAGTTGGATGCGGCGAAGGTGGTGATCGTAGCGTGGTCGCTAACCGCGGCCGCCAGTGAAAACGTCAAGGCCGAGGCGCGGCGCGCGCGCAACCAGGGCAAATTGATCCAGGCATTCGTCGAGAGCTGCAATCCGCCGCTGTTCTTCGGCGAACGCCAGGGCGTCGATTTGTCGGATTGGACCGGCGAAGTCCGTGACAACCGCATCCAAGCCGTCATCACCGCGGCCAAGGCGATCCTCGCCGGCAGGAAACCGCCGGATGGAGTAGGCTACCGGGCGCGCAAGCGTTCGCCTTGGGCAGCGCTTACAGCGCTGTTTGTGGTTGTCTCCGCCGTCCTCGGCTTCGTCTCCAATGTCGGTGGCGCCCGCAACGCGGTGTGTTCACTCCCTGCCGTCAACGCGATCTGTCTTGACTACGGCCTGATTATGTCGCCGGCCATTCCGGAACCGCCCACCGAAGACTTGCAGCAACGGTTGATGCAGAACCTCAACGGCGTCTGGGGTCGGCTCGACCGCAACTGCGCCGAGACGGTGACTTATCGTGTCGAGCGGGAGGGCGAGGTCTATCGCATCAGCAGCACGGCGGCGGACGGGTTCAGCAGCGTGATGCAGGTTGTCGCCATCGATCCCACCGCTGGCGCTATCACCGCGCGCGCCACGAGGCCAAACGAAGACGGCGTGCGCGAACTCTGGGAGTACCGCCCCGAGGGCGACGTGCTGGCCTTGCGCGACCAAGCGGGCACTGAGACCACTTTGGCGCGGTGCGCCGCGCCATGAAGATCGCTGCGTTTATCGCGTTGTGGTTGGCCTTGTTCATGGCGGCATCGCCCGTTCAAGCCCAGGCCCTTCCGGATACGATCCGCTCGTCAACGCTTACGCGCGCGCAGGAGCAGGAGATGAATCGCCGCCTTGCGAGTTTGCAAGGCCGCTTCGAAATGCTCGCTCAAGAAACACGGCTGCGCGAGGTCGCTGTGCGCAACATCGCGGTCGAGATTTTTGGCGCTCGGCCTGATCTTGATCTCACCACGTATGTGGCGCTGATCGACAACGGCGCACGCGAGCTACGCGCTTACATTACTGACGCGCGCGGCCGCAGTGAGAACGACCCTACAATGGCTGCGCTACGTCAACGCGCGATCGCCGCCGCCGAAGAGGGGCGTTTGACCGATGCGCGCCGACTCTACGATGACTTGATTGATGCAAATCGGGTCATGCGAACTGCTCGACGCGACACCGAAGATTTGGCCGATTCCAACGACATCGCCGAAAGCGCGCGCCTTGCCTACATCGCTGGTGACTTTCGCGGTGCGGCCGACAGGTACGACGCAGCGGCGGAGCTTGCGCCGACAGGGGCGCAACGCCGCCGATGGGAATTGCGGGTATTGCAAGGCTTCGCGCTTTATGAGCATGGCGTTCGCTTCGAAAGCGGAGCACTTATCGATGCTCAGCATATATTTGCAGATCGTGCCCTTGTCCTTGTCCCTCGTGCAACCGCACCACTCGAGTGGGCGCAAACCCAAATGAACCTCGGTGCCACGCTTCAACAATTGGGCGCCCGCCAGGACGGAGCGCAAGGGATCGCTACGCTAGGCGCGGCGCGTCGGGCCTATGAGCGGGCGCTGGAGGTGATAGCGCGCGCCGATAACCCCAGCGAATGGGCGACGGCGCAGCTGAACCTTGGCACGCTGTTGGTCTCATTGGGCGAGCGCCAAGAAGGTAGCGATTCGCTTGCCGCGTTGAGGGCCGCGGCGCGGGCCTACGAGCAAGCGCTCACTGTGCGCACGCGCACCGCTAACGCCGCGGAGTGGGCCAAGGTCCAGTGGGGTCTTGCCAATGTCCTGCAAGCGATGGGCGTTCGCCAGAGCGGAGTGGAGGGCCTTACAACGTTGGAGGCGGCGCGCGCGGGTTACGAGCGGGCGCTTGAGGCGGTGACCAGCGCCAGCGACGCTCGGACTTGGGCGTCGATTGAGATGAACTTCGGCAATTTGCTCTTGCGGCTGGGCGAACGCCAGAACGGACAGGAAGGGCTTGCTACGCTGCAGGCCGCGCGTGCCGCTTACGAGCAATCGCTGGAGGTATCAACCCGCGCCAGCGACGCGCGAAGCTGGGCACTCATCCAAAACAGCTTGGGCTATCTCGAAGAGACCATTGGTGATCGGGGCGGCGGCGAAGCCGCCTATGCGCGAGCGATTCAACGCTATCGCTGGGCGCTTGAAGTCTACAACACTGGCGGAGATGAGATTGGCCGCCAGCGCGCCCAAACAAATCTCGCCAGGGTCATAACCAAACGGCGCTAGCTGTTGTCGCTAAGAATCCAGCGTCGCACAAATCGCACTATAGTTCGCGACCGCCGAGAGGCCGCGATCGGCGAATTCCAGCCGGATGCCGATGAATTGCGGAATGTCCGTTCCGGGCCGAGGCTGTGTAAAAACGCGCCGCAATTTTGTGCCCCAAGCTCCGCTTGCGTGTCGGGACGCGAGGGCTCACGCGGCCATCGCTTGGATCAGCGGACCGACGCCGAAGAGCGCTATCATCCGCT
>Ga0163150_10000355_pt1 | contig 85587 bp, 65 predicted proteins | sample OliLakLV19P2IB_FD_148628 | JGI IMG/M metagenome (GOLD analysis project Ga0163150, IMG submission 148628) | Freshwater microbial mat bacterial communities from Lake Vanda, McMurdo Dry Valleys, Antarctica - Oligotrophic Lake LV.19.P2.IB | ecosystem: Environmental > Aquatic > Freshwater > Lake >... | reverse complement strand
GTTATTCATGTACGGATCCGAACGCCGCGCGTCGCTTTGAGTGTGTTTGGAAACTTTCCGACTCTTACCGAAGCGGATTGCCGTTCGATTGCACCGGTTCGGATGACTCGCTCGCCGAGGCCCGCTCGATTGTTGTCGATCGCTTGATGGGCGCCGCGCGATCCACATTTTGCAGGTGACTGGCTTGGCGATTGACGCTCGGAGTCGTTGTCTTGCGGCCTTGCCACTTGCCGGCCGAATCCTCCGGCTGGGTTGTGGCGTCCGCGCTCTTACCTCGCCAGCCCGGCGCTGCGGTGGCTTCTTTTTTTTGCGGCGCCGGCTGCGATTTTGTTTCCAGGTCGGCCGAGGCTTTGCGCACTCGATTTTCGGGGAACTCCAACTCCGGCGTGACGCGTGCGGGCGTTGCCGACAACCGCGGTCCGCGCAGATCGTTTTTCGGAATTCGGCTCTGCTTCGGTGGTTCGAGTGGCGTGGACTTCTTCTTCCTCTCGTCGTCATCCGCCTTGGGCGTCATCGGGGCGTCGTCCTTCGGTAACAAGCTGTCGGGCAACAGTTCGCCCGTGGGCTTCAGGGCGTCGGTATCGGGCAGTGGGGGCAACGTCGACTTGGGCAATTCCGAACCGGCTGGAGGAACTTCGGGCAGATTTCCCCCCGGCGGCGTACCGAGCGGATCGCTCGGCGGCGTACCAGGTGTCGCCGGCCCGCCCTCGGGCGCGCTGGGCGGAGCGTTTTGCATGGGCGCCGCCTTGGGATTGTTGTCGGGTTGCACCGGCAAGAGCAGATCGCCGAGCGGATCGTCGGTCGACCCACCCTCGGGAGACGGCGCGACGCCATCGCTGGGCTCGGGCAACGTTCCGGTCGAGGCGTCCGCGGCCTTGGGAGCGGCGACCGTCTCGCCGCTGGCCACATCTTCGTCGTCGCAGTCGGTAGGCCACGTATTCCAATGGGTCTCATAATGGCCAAACGGAGTCAGCGGACTGTAGCTGTGGTCGTCGGCGGGCATGACGCACTTTTGGCTCTTGGGCATGCACGAACACCCGGCGGCGTGGCAAGCGAGCAGCAAGGCCACGCAGATGGCGATGCACTTGCGCGGCAGGCCGCTGCGCGACGGATCCGTGTCGTGAAGCAACGTAGTAGACATCCCTGAACAGCGCTGGCTCATGTCGGTCCTCTGCATCCCTGATCGCCGCGTCAGCATGACAAGTCGCACGCGATTCACCTACGATTTGGACACGTTGTCGGGCGTCAAAGCCAGTCTCTGAAAAAGCGAGCGACGACACATTCTGCTAGCAATGCCGGCGCGGCTGCATCGCAAGCGTACCGGTTGCAGAAGTTCATCGGCAGAACGGGACCTTTCCCTTTGCAGAGATTTTTCCAATTTTGGCGTTTGGGAAAGATCGAGTGACTTTGCGGGCATCTGGACTGGGCATGGAGGCTTACTCGGGGCGCGCTAGCACCTGGCTGAGCTGGGACTTTCCAGCATTGCCAGGCGGGGGACAAACTGCGTTGGGCGCGACACTTTGGCCCCGACCTCATTGAAACCTCATTGAAAATTGCCTTGCGATTCGTCTGCCAACCCCCCATACTAATTGTTACCTGCCAGGACATGCTTGCGACCTCACCTACGAAGCCCGCCTTCCGCCGTTTTGAAAGGCCCCTGCATGGCCGTCGAGTTGCCCACGCCGCGCGCTGCGCCGCTGCCGCCATCGGTCGATCCCTCGTTGAACGGCGCGGATGGCGTGCTGCAGGTGTTGCCGGGAATGCCTGTGCGGCCCACGTTGCCTAGCTCATTCGACGAATCGTTAGCGGCCTGCCGGAACTACTTGTTGCTGGTCGCCCGTGAAGAGCTCGACACCGAGTTGCGGGCCAAGTTGGGGGCCTCGGACCTGGTGCAAGAAACGCTGCTGGACGCCAGGCGGGGCCACGAGCAATTCAACGGCGCGACCCATGCGCAACTACTCGCCTGGCTGCGCGGCATCCTGCTGAACAAGATCACTGACGCGGGCCGGCACTACCACGGCGCCCAAAAGCGCCGCGTCAGCCGCGAGGTTTCGCTAGAACGCGACCTGGGCAGCCGAGTTCGCGACAACCTGGCCGACCCCACCGCCGAAACTCCCAGTCGGCTTGTCTCCCAGGATGAACGGGCCGAGTCGTTCGCTCGTGCCCTGGCGAGCCTCTCGGAAGAACATCGGCTGGTCATTAGGTTGCGGAACTGGGACCAACGATCGTTCGCCGAAATCGGTCAAAGTATGGACCGCTCGGCCGAAGCCGCCCGCAAGCTCTGGTCGCGGGCCATTGAGAAGCTCAAGGACTGTTGGGTGGCCGAGAATGGCTCGCGATGACTCGCACGAAATCGACGACCAGTTTGCCGCGCTCTTGGCGGAGTACCACGAGGGCATTGTCTCAGGGCGAGGCCGTCCCGCTGGCAATCGTCACGATGAAGAACTCGACCCGCTGTTGCGGTCGAGATTGTCGGAAGCGCGGCAGTGCTTGGAGGTAATCGAGCAATTTCGACTCCGAGACGATCTCCCCATTGCCCTCGAGAAGTTCGCGGGATCGCCGCCGGAAGAAAGCTCGTCGGACGGTGGCGTCGCCGCGACCGAGCCGCGGACTTTTGGCCGCTTTCAGATTGTGCGCGAACTACGCCGGGGCGGATTTGGCGTCGTATTTCTCGCCCACGATCCGGTGCTGCGGCGCGACGTGGCCTTGAAGGTGCCGCGTCCCGATGCGCTGTTGACGCCCGACCTGCGTCGCCGCTTCCTTCGCGAAGCTCAAGCCGCCGCACGGCTCACGCACCCGAATCTCGTGGCCGTCCACGAAGTGGGTGAGGTCGGGCCGATTTGCTTCATTGCGGCTGCCTATTGCGACGGGCCCACGCTGGACGCATGGCTGCAAGAACGGGCGGAGCCCGCGCCGCCGCGGCTGGCGGCCCACATCGTTGCCGCGTTGGCCGACGCCGTCCATTATGCGCATACGCAGGGCGTATTGCACCGCGATCTCAAGCCTAGCAACGTACTGCTCGAATCAAGCTCGCCTGCGGCCGCCCGTCCCGCGGATGACGAGCCCCCATTCATCCCCAAGCTCACAGATTTCGGATTGGCGAAGTTGGCCGAGTGCGACGCCGAGGAAACACAAACTCGCCGCGGCACCAGGCTCGGCACACCGGGATACATGGCCCCCGAGCAGGCCGACGGACGGTTGAATGAGGTTGGGCCGCGAACCGACGTTTACTCTCTCGGAGCGCTCTTGTACGAGCTGCTGACCGCCCAGCCTGTTTTCCGCGGCAGCACCGATCTGGACACGCTGCATCGGGTGCTCGTCGACGAACCAATTCCCCCGCGCCGGTTGCAGCCCGACCTGCCGAGAGATCTCGAGGCCATTTGCCTGATGTGCCTGGAGAAACAGCCGGGCCGCCGCTATGAGACTTCGGCGGCGCTGGCCTCGGATCTACGGCGGTTCTTGGCAGGCGAGGCAACCGAAGCACGGCCGCTTTCGGCCGCCGGCAAGTTGTGGAAGTGGTCGCGCCGCCGACCGGCCGCCGCCGCGCTCGTCCTGGTGAGCACGATCGCCGCGATGATGATCGTCGGCGGCTCACTTTGGTACTCCGCGCGGTTGAGCACGGCGCTGGTCGCGACCGAGAGTCAGCGATCGATCGCGGTGAAAGCACGCGAAGAATCCGAGCAAAGCCGCCTGGCGACGCTGGCGCACGAGGAGGTTGCCAACCAGTATCTGTACGCGTCACGAATGAAACTGGCGTTCCAGAGCCTGGCGCAGGCCGACGTGCAACAGACCGCGAGCCTGCTTGCCGAGTACGATGGCGGCTCGCGTTTTTCGCACCTGCGCGGTTTCGAATGGGGGCACGCAAAACGAGCCCTACACGAAGAGCGACTCTCGCTCGTCGCTCACCGCCAGACTTACGGAGTGGCGTTTTCGCCCGACGGTCGTTTGCTCGCCACGGGCGGCCAGGACGGCATCGTCAGGTTTTGGGACCCGATGAGCGGCCAAGAGTTGGCACAACTCCCCGGTCACAAGAGTTGCGTCAATCAACTTTCCTTTTCGCCCGACGGAAATAAGCTCGCCACGAGTAGCTGCGATGGAACGGTTAAAATTTGGGACGTCGCAACGCGCGCGGAGCTGCTTTGGAGCTCGCGCCCGGAACCGTCTGGGCAGGTCCTTTGCCTGGCCTTTTCTCCCGACGGAGTGCAACTGGCTGCCGGCGGCTCAAACCGTCGCACGTCGATTCTGCGGGTCGCCGACGGCAAGGAGTTGGCAAATCTAGGAATGGAACACGACGCGGCCGACGCCTTGGCCTGGAGCCCCGATGGCCTCATGCTCGCCCAGGCCGATCATCACTCCGACGGCCGCACGAATGTGTCCTGGTGGAATACAACGACCTGGACGCAGCTCGTCAACCAGCGCCTATCGGGCAGCGCGGTTGCCTTCTCGCCCGATTCGAAGACGCTCGCCATTGGCGACTTCAACGGGTTGGTGCGCCTTTGGGATTTGACGCTGAATCGAGAATTGCTGGCGCTGCGCGGCCACACGACGGGCGTGTATGCGGTGGCGTTCTCGCCCGATGGAAAATCGCTCGCCTCGGGCGGCAACGATCGCACGGTGCGGGTCTGGGACCAGCTCAAGGTGCGTCCCGTCATGAACCCGACGGTCAACGCCACGAAACCCGATTCGCACGCAACCGCTCGCGATCCTCACCGGGCCGCGCAAGTCTTCGTGGGCCATGCCGATCGCGTCCAAGGCCTGGCCTTCTCATGCGATGGTCTGTCGCTGGCATCCGCCGGTTTTGACGGAGCAACCAAGATCTGGGATCTCGCGTCACCCGGAGGCGGTGGGCCATCGGTGCGTTTTGAAAAGAGCTTCTTGCCAGCGCCCCATGTGCCCGTGATCTCTCCGAACTTGCGACATCTGATCGCCAGCGACGCGAGCGGTCAACTCGACGTCTGGGACATAGTAACGCACAAAAGACCGGAAACTTGGACCTGCCCGCGAAGGGCAACCTGTTCGTGCTGTCGACCGATGGGCTAGCGCTGGCTACGAACGATAGGGACACCGACTTGAAGATCGTGCTGCGTAAGTTCCCCTCGCTCGAGCCGCTATGCACCGTCCCGTCGCGAGGCGCGTTGCTCAACACGGCCGTGCTCTCGAGGGACGCCCTGGTTTTGGCGACTGCATGCGGCGACGGGTTTATTCGCGTCATTGAGCTGGCAACGAATCGGCAGATTCATGAGACGCAAGTAATCGACGCAAATCATCCCAGCGCAAAAGACACAATGTGCAACGTCGTTCTTGCTTTGTCGCACGATGCTCGCACGCTGGCCATCGGCAGCGTCGACCATGGACGCGTGCTCATCGATCTTATGACGTTGCAGGTGCGGCCGCTGCCGGTCGACGATCGTCGCATCACCCACATGGAGTTTTCTCGCGATAATCGCCTGCTGGCGGTCGCCAGCGACAACTCAACCATCAGATTGGTCGATCGCGCGTCGGGCGATTTGGTGCGGATGATGCGGCCGCCCGCGCCGGTGAAGGCCATGACTCTTTCACCCGACGCACGGACCCTTGCGACCGCAATTGCCGGCGGCGCCGTGGCCCTCTGGCACACCGCCACGGGGCAACAAGTGGTCGCTTTCGACAACTTTCCCGGCGAGGCGATTGCGATCCGTTTTTCGCACGACGGCAACGCACTGGCCGCCGTGGTTGACGTTCCGGAGCAAACGACCAGCGAGATCCACGTTTGGTCCACGGAAACGAAGTAGGCCAAATGCATGTCGCGAGGGCAGTTCGACCAGGTCGCTTGGGCAGCGAACGGCGCCGGCCCCCGGCGCACGACTGCGAAAATCCTCTTGGCTGCTTGCAGGTCAGACTATACTTGTCGGAACGCTTTCCTGTCGCAATGCCGTGCTCCTATTCGTGCATTTTCTGGCTCGCAAGCCGTGCGCAGCCCGATTGAACTCCGTTAACTAATGCTGCCAGGGCGCCAACATGAATTCGCATCCACTGAATCGCAGCTCCTCGAATCGCAGCTCCTCACCGTCGCTCGTTTCCTTTCTTGCCTTGGCGGCCGTCGCGCTGGGTACCGTCGTGCTGCCTACGTACTCCGCTCACGCCGCAACGCCCATCGAACTCGAAGTTGACGCCAGCGAGTCGGCGCGGCGGATCTTGCATGCGCGGATGACCATTCCCGTCGCGCCCGGCCCGCTGGTGCTGGTCTATCCAAAATGGATCCCTGGCGAGCACGCCCCCACGGGTCCCGTGGCCGATGTGGCGGGACTGGTGATCCGTGCCGGCGATGAAGTACTTCGTTGGAAGCGCGACGAAACCAACATGCACCAATTCCGCTGCGAGGTGCCGCCTGGCTTGCAGCAGATCGACGTCGCGTTCGACTTCCTTTCACCGCCGCCCGCGACGGCAGGCTTTACCAGCGGATCGTCGCTCACGCCTCGGCTGGCCGTGGTGAACTGGAACGAGGTGCTCATGTACCCCCAAGGGGCCGTGGCGCGCGAGCTCCAATTCCACCCCAAATTGAAACTGCCTGCCGGTTGGAAGCTGGGAACCGCACTCAAGCAAGAGTCCAACGCGGGCGCGCAAACCACGTTCGCGCTGGTGTCGCTCGAAGCGCTCATCGACTCGCCAGTGGTCTGCGGCCAGCATTTTCGCGAAGTGTTCATCGGCACGTCCGATGGGCCGCCACACTTCATTGAGTTAGCCGCCGATAGCGCCGAAGCGCTCGTAATGTCCGACACGCAGAAGGCCAAGTACGATCGCCTGGTGGCCGAGGCCGGGGCGCTGTTCGGCGCGCGGCCCTACGACTCGTATCGCTTCTTGCTGGCGGCGTCGGACCAAGTGGCCCATTTCGGGCTCGAGCACCATCAGTCGAGCGACAATCGCGTGCCCGAGCGGATGCTCATCGACGACAAGCTGCGGCTGTCGTGGGCGACGCTATTGCCGCACGAGTTCGTGCATACCTGGAACGGCAAGTTTCGCCGGCCGGCCGACATGGTCGCCACGGACTTTCATCAACCGCTGAAGACAAACCTGCTTTGGGTTTATGAAGGACTCACGCAATACCTGGGCCTGGTGCTCACGGCCCGCTGTGGACTGTGGACGCCCGAAGAGGCCCGGGACCATTGGGCCGACATCGCGCAGTGGGCCACGAACCAGCGGGGCCGGGCGTCGCGATCGCTCGAGGACACGGCCGTCGCCGCGCAACTGCTCTACGGCGCTCGGCCCGATCATGCCCACCGCCGCCGTGGCACCGATTTTTATGACGAGGGAGCGCTCGTCTGGCTCGAAGTCGACGTGCTGCTGCGCGAGCAGACCGCCGGACGCCGTTCGCTGGATGATTTTTGCCGCAAGTTCTATGGAGGACAGAACGGTCTGCCGGGCGTGAAGCCGTATACGCTCGACGAAATCGTCGCGACGCTCAACGAGTTGTCTCCCTTCGATTGGAAGACGCATTTGGAATCGCGCACAGGGCTGGCCAGCGACAAGCCGCCGCTGGCTGGCGTCGAGCGCGGCGGTTGGCGGCTCTCCTACACCAAGAAGCCGTCGGAAGTGCAATTAGCCGAAGAGGCCGACGGCAAGGTTCTCGATCTATCGGGTTCCATCGGCCTGTCGATCTCCGACGAGGGACGCATCAAAGATGTCGTACCGGGCGAACCGGCAGATCGGGCCGGCCTCGCGCCGGCCATGAAGTTGGTTGCCGTGAATTCGCGGCGATTCTCCCCAGAAACATTGCGGGCGGCGATTGCGCAAACCACTGAGGCCGGCAGCAAGCTAGAGCTACTCGTCGAAAACGGTGAGTTCTTTAGTACGCACACCGTGGACTATCACGGCGGCGAGCGTTACCCGCGATTGGAACGTACTGCCGGAAGCGCGGACGTGCTGATGGAGATTCTCAAACCGCGAACGAAGTCGCCCTAGGGACACCATTCCCGTCATTCCCGAGCAGGCGGGAATCCACTGAACCACAAGTCGGCCCTGCACCACAAGATGCACCCCAGCCGCGCTCATCCCTCGCGGCCGTCGTCCCAAGGGCTCTGGATTCCCGCCTGCGCGGGAATGACGTTGTCATAGTCAAGTTAGCGGCTCTGAATCTCAACAAGAAAAGAAGGACGGGCCGAAAGCGCGTTTCCTGGGGATTCGCGTCTCGGCACGTCCTACGGACAGTTCGTCGGATTTTCGAGAGTTTCGGCGTTATTGAGGTAGTTGCTCCGTTGCCGGGGCCGTGGCAGGCTGACCGACCGTCACCGGCTGCGGGCCGGCAGGCTTCTCGCCACGAGTTAAGGCCAGCAAATCTTTCGCGATCAAGCCCTTCGGCTGTAGCTTCATCGCTTGGTCTAGCTCTTGGCTGGCCTGTGCCGGATAACCCAAGTAGAAGTAGTGATAGCCCAGGAGGAATCGGAGCGCGGGATCATCAGGCTTGGCGGTCCGCGCGGCTTCGAGGTTTCGCAACTGGTCCGTGTACAGTTGCCGCGATGGGTAGAGGTCCTCGTAGTTCTTGACGACCACCCCCCACTGATCCGGCGGCAACATGGCCATGCCTGCTTCCGCCGCGCCCGCGGCATCTGCGTACTGGCCGCTGGCAAACAATGCCTGCGACAACAACAGGGCGACGGCACCGTTCTGTCCGTTATCGAGCGCGGCATGACGCCAGTTGTAAGCCGCGTCCTGATAACGCCCTTCCTTGAATGCGATCTCGCCCGCCTCATCGAAGGTAGCCGCGGACGTCGTAGTGGCCTGTGCCGTTTGCGTCTGCACCGGCGCCGTGGTCGTTGTGTAGGAATTGGTGCTGTAATCGTACGTGGCGTAGGCATTGCTCCCGTACCCGTTCCCATATCCGTATCCGCCTGATCCGTATCCCCCTCCGTAGCCATAGGGACTATATCCGTAGCCGCCGTAGCCCAGCGCACTCAGGCCTAACTGACCTAGCAAACCGATCGGGCCACCATAGCCGTAGCCGTAGTAGGGCGAGTAGCCATAGCCTCCGTAGGGGCCGTAGAAGCTTGCCCCGCCGTAGTAGCCGCCATAGCCTGGCCGACCGTATCCGTATCGACTGTTGTAGTTACCGTTGTAGTTGTTATTGGACCCATAGCGAGAATTGTTCGGCGCGCGAGTTTGGGCGGCGATGCTCGAATTGATGCCCGCGTTGTGTCGATTCATGAACTCGCTTCCCCTACCTGAGTTCACGCTGCCTCGGTAATTGGTGGAGTATCGACCGTTTGAATTACGATCGAAGTTGGCTGCTGCATTACCTCGTGCCGGATTACCGCCCTGATTGCGAATAGCCGCCCCGCTATCCACATTGACGCGCGGCGTATTTGCGTTGACGCGCGGAGTGCCTGCGTTGATTCGCGGGCCATTTGTGTTGACACCTGGAGCGCCTTGCGAACGTACCGCATCGCCGCGGGAGCGACCACCGTTGGGATTTGAATTAACGGTCGGGCCGCGTGACATACTTCCCGAATTGCCAGGCGCTCCGCCACCGCGATTGCCGCCGTCATTGGTTCCACCGCTGCGATTGCCTCCACCACCCCCAGTTCCTCCGCCTCGGTTACCGCCACCTTCTTGCCCCGCGCCACGACCGCCACCCCCACCGCGCTGCGCGAATGAACTATCAGTAAGCCCCATGGCGCCGATCGCCACAGCGAGTGCGGTAGCGGCAAGCCGAATTTTGTAGGATCGAGCAAACATGGCAACACCTTTCAATAACCACGACTGCGCCCGCTTGACGACAGAGCCGGCCCCTTGGACCCCCGAGCCATGTAACGCAATTGCCATTCCGCTCGGACCCGAGAATGCAACAAGGCGGTAATGGCCCGTCATTTCGGCGGCCAGGCGATGAGGCGACGCGTTGCCTGGTGCATGCACGACCAGGCCGCGCGGGGGGAGGTCACCGTAGCTACCGCCGTTGGACGAGCCCGGCGGCAACCGACCGCAACAGTAAAAATCCAAGAGCTGACGTGTGCGAAATGAAGTAACACGGCTCGGCTATCCGACCTGACTCGCAAGAATCGCCGAGGTCCTCGCGCGAATCTTCAGGGCTGATTGCATGGGCGTGCGGCGCGAGCTACTATCGACATACATCCATCAGATTCGAATATCGCAAGGGACCGGGATAGTTCCATGCCACGATTCATCGCCGTAGCCGTGGCTCTTACTTCGTTGTGCTTCGGCTTGGCAGATCCTGACTCCGTTTTAGCGGTCACGCTCTCGCCGGGGGATATTGTCGTCGCTGGACTTCCGGTTGAGTCGGGTCCTGGCGCTTTGTTCCACGTCGATCCTGTAACCGGTGACCGCACCATCATCTCTTCCGGTACAGTGGGCATCGGCGCGAACATCGCATCTCCTTTCGGTGTATTTCTCGACACCGACGGCACGCTGCTGGTAAGCGACCAGGAGCGGCATGAAGGCATTGCTGGGCGCGTCATCCGCGTCGATCCGCTGACGGGTAATCGCACGGTCATTTCCGGTACAAGCGGAAGTCTAGTCGTCGGTACCGGCCCCGATATCTTCGTCGCCGGATTTGTCGACCTCGACCCACAAGGTAGAATCCTCCTGCCAACGAAGGACGGTGTGCTGCGGATTGATCCATTGTCAGGTGATCGCACGCTGCTCTCGGGCGTCGGCGCGGGGAATGGTCCAGCGTTTGGTGAAAACGTGGTCGGCATCGATCAAGACGCCGATGGTACAATCCTCGTGAGCACACTAAGCCCTGGGGCGGGCGCTATTTTCCGTGTCGATCCCAAAACGGGCGACAGGAGTATCGTGTCCGACTCCATGCACGGCAGCGGCCCAGTCTACTTGCAAACCGGCATCGTGGTCCAAGGAAACAGTATTTTCGCGGCAACTTTGGTATTAGATCTTGCTCGCATCGACGCAATGACGGGTGATCGCGCGACTGTATCGGGAAACTCTGTCGGCGTTGGCCCTAGCATGGGCATTTCGTGGGGCGTCGCGACAGAACAAAGCAGTGACTTGCTGGTGTCCCAAAGTTCGGGCCAGATCATTCGCGTCGATCCACTTACTGGTAATCGAACAATGGTGTCCGGAAGTGGCGTCGGCAACGGTCCTGCAATTGGAGAGGCGTATGGCATCCTTGTTGTCCCCAACGTCCCTGAGCCGGCAACGATTGTGCTATTCGCGATTGCACTGCTGGGGTTCGTAACGCACGTTGCGCGGAGGCGTGAGTGATTTGCGCGCGGTCGCGATCCAAAGTAGGTCCCGGCCGCCGGACGGAACCATTGCGTTTGCGTCGCGCCTCGCATTCGGCATACGTCGCGAATCGAGCGCGACGCTTCGACGCGCAACGTGAACTGATCTCCAGGTCCCGTCGGGCCGCCGAGACCTACTGGCGACCCTCGGGCCCTACTTCACCACAAAGTTCACCAGCCGCCCTGCCACGGCGATGACTTTGACGATAGCCTTGCCTTCGAGCAACTCCGTGATGCGAGGTTCCGCCCGAGCTGCGGCTTCCAGGTCGGCGGCAGTCGCTTCGGCGGGCACTTCGATGCGGCCGCGGAGCTTGCCGTTGACTTGCACGGGTACTTCGATCGTGCTTTGCTTGATGAGCGCTTCGTCGAATTGCGGCCAAGGCTCGTAGGCCAGCGTGTCGGCGTGGCCCAGCAATTGCCACAGTTCCTCGGCCAGGTGCGGAGCCAAGGGGGCCAGCAGCAGCAACAGCTTCTCCATGGCCACGCGCGGGCGTTGCGTCTCTTTGAGAAAGAAGTTGGTGAACTCCATCATCTTGGAGATGGCCGTGTTGAAGAGCATCTTCTCGATGTCGCCGGTCACGCCCTGGATGGTGCGATGCAACATGCGGTTTTGCTCCGCGGTGGGTTCGCAGTCCTCCACGGCGGCATTGAGCTCGATGGTTTCGCTTCGCTCGTTGACGATCATCCGCCACACTCGGTCCAAAAAGCCGCGCACGCCATTCACGCCTTCCATGCTCCACGGCTTGACGGCTTCCAGCGGCCCCATGAACATTTCGTAGAGCCGCAGCGCATCGGCCCCGTATTCGGAGACGACCGCATCGGGATTGACCACGTTGCCGCGGCTCTTTGACATCTTGTGCGCGCGGCTGTCGAGCAGAATTGTCGGGTCGGCAATCAGCGCAAAGCCGTCGCCATGTTTCTGCGCGTCCGCGGGCGGAACCTTGATTGTCTTGAGCGACTCGCGCGTCGCGCGAGCGATCGGCTTCCCGGCTGTGTCTTGCACGACCTCCGCGGCGCTGATCCAGCCGCCCCCTTCCGCTTGATAGCCGGTGATTTCGACCTGGCCCAGGATCATTCCCTGATTGACTAGCTTTTGAAACGGCTCTGCCGTGCTGACCAAACCCATGTCGTACAGCACCTTGTGCCAAAACCGCGCGTACAGAAGGTGCAACACGGCGTGTTCGGCGCCGCCGACATACAGGTCGACCGGCATCCAGGCCTTTTCAATCTTGGGGTCGATCAGCTTCTGGTCGTTCTTGGGGTCCAGAAACCGCAGGTAGTACCAGCACGAGCCGGCCCATTGCGGCATGGTGTTCGTCTCACGTTTGTAGCGCACACCGTCCACGGTGACGTAGAGCCAATCCTGCGGTGCTTCTTCCAGCGGAGGCTCGGGCCGGCCGTGCGGCTTGAAGTGCGTCATCTCGGGCAGGTCGAGCGGCAGGTCGTCGACCGAGAGCGCGCGGATCGCACCCGTCGGCTGGCCGCTGGCGTCCAGCTCGTGCAGTATCGGAAACGGCTCGCCCCAAAAGTGCTGCCGGCTGAAGAGCCAATCGCGGAGCTTGTAATTCACCGCGGCACGGCCGATGCCCTTGGCGGCCAGATCGGCCGCGATCTTCTCCTTGAACTTGGCGGTTGTCAGACCGTCGTACGGACCGGAGCTGATGGCCGTCCCTTCGCCGGGGAATACGGCCTTGCCCGCGAGCACGGCTGCTCGGTCGACGCCCTTGGCGTCTGGTCCCGGATCAACGACGCACTGGATCGGCAGTCCGTACTGCAGGGCGAACTCAAAATCGCGCGTGTCGTGCCCAGGCACGGCCATGATTGCGCCGGTGCCGTAGCCCATGAGCACGTAGTCGGCGACCCAGACGGGCGTTTTTGCGCCGTTGACAGGATTGATGGCGTACGCGCCGGTGAAGACGCCGCTTTTGGACTTGGCCAGATCGGTCCGATCGAGATCGCTTTTACGCGTGGCCTGCTCGCAATAGGCCTTTACCGCGGCGGATTGTTCCGGCGTCGTCAACCGCGCAACTTGCGGATGCTCGGGCGCGAGGACCATATACGTTGCGCCGAACAGCGTGTCGGGCCGAGTTGTAAAAATCCGCAGCGCGTCGTCGGACGGCTTACGCGGAAAACCACTCTTCGCCCGCGCAGTGACCCAGGCGTCAAATTCGCTACCCTCTCCCCCGGCGGGAGAGGGCGGGGTGAGGGGGACGCCAACATAAAAGTCCACTTCTGCGCCCGTACTGCGCCCAATCCAATTGCGCTGCAGCGCCTTGATGCCGTCGGACCAGTCGAGGCCCTCCAGGTCGTTTTCCAGTCGTTCGGCATAGGCGGTGATCCGCAGCATCCATTGCCGCAGCGGGATCCGCACGACCGGGTGCGAGCCCCGTTCGCTTAGGCCGTCTTTCACTTCTTCGTTGGAGAGCACGGTGCCCAGCGCCGGACACCAATTGACCGGAGCTTCGAGTTGATACGCCAGGCGGTGCTCGTCGCGGTAGCGGGCAATCGGCACGTCACCCTGCCCGGCAATGTCGGACGGGATGGGCAGTTCGTCGATCGGGCGGCCGCGCTGCTGTGAGTCGTCGAACCAGGAGTTGAACAGTTTCAGGAAAATCCATTGCGTCCAGCGGAAGTACCCGACGTCGGTCGTGCTCAGCTCGCGGTCCCAGTCGTAGCTGAAACCCAGCATCTGAAGCTGCCGGCGGAAGTTGGCAATGTTCTTTTCAGTGGTGGTCCGCGGCGGCGTGCCGGTCTTGATTGCGTGTTGTTCGGCCGGCAGTCCAAAGGCGTCCCATCCCATCGGGTGCATGACGCTCTTGCCCCGCATCCGCTGATACCGGCAGACGATATCGGTGGCCGTGTAGCCCTCGGGATGGCCCACGTGCAGGCCGTCTCCGCTGGGGTACGGGAACATATCCAGCACGTAGATCTTCTCGCCTTTGGGTAGCCTCGGGGCGGCGAAGGTGCGGTTCTGCTGCCAGAACTGCTGCCACTTGGGTTCGATAGTCGCGGGGTTGTAGCGGGGCATGTCGTGGGATGATAGCAGTAAGTGGTTTAGGGCATGCAGCTTGCGACATTACGAGTATTGCGCAAGCGGAGTCTCGCGGTCGGCCGGGCGAAGGGGCGATTCTAATGCTTCGACCTGGGGGCGGCAAACCAACAGGACAGGCCGCGGCTTCCCACGGGTTCGCGCAAAGCGGTGCTGTGCTCGATGCCTTACGCCCTGCCAAACCCGTCTTGACCCGTCTGCGCAACTCGCGTACCTTCCCGCGCCTGGAGCAGGCCAGCAGCCCGGTGAATCCATTGTTGGGCTAGAGTTTTTGGAACTGCTATCCGGAGGTCCCGTCATGCATGGACGCCTCTTCACGCTCGTCTGCGTGCTCATGCCCTTGGTTTTTGGTCTGTTTGTCGCCGCGACGACTTCGGCCCAAGAGAAATCGAGATCGTCCGAGGCGAACGCCGAGTTGCGTGTCGCTCGCTTGATTCGCGACCTGGGCGCCGATTCGTTTGCCATTCGCAACCAAGCCGATGCCGAACTAGCGAAGCTGGGACCCGATGCCCGGCGGCAGGTCGAAGTGGCCACGCGTAGCGACGACCCCGAGGTGCGCTTACGGGCCAAAGACCTGCTGGCGCAGATTAAGGTCTTCGAGCTGTGGTCGGCCAGTAAGGTGCGCTGTTCCCAAGAGACGTTGCCGGCCTCGAAGCTGTTGGAAAAACTGGCCGAGCAAACTGGCAATCACGTTCTGGTCGGCGACCAGTTCGGAGCGTTTCACGATCGGGATGTAAAGCTGGCGCGGGCCGAAGGTCCCTTCTGGGAAGTGCTCGATGCCGTGTGCCTCGCCAGCGAAAACCACTACCGTCCACACTACGACAGCCGTTCGCCGGGCGTGGTTGTAGTCTCCGGTGCGCCAGGCAAGCAACCGCTGGCCTATGCGGGTCCCGTGCGGGGTCGCATCACGAGCGCCCGCCGGGTGTTCATCGAGGAGCTCAATTACGAGGACGTGAATTCCGAGAAAACTCACACCTTTCAGCTCAATCTCGAAATGATGTGGGAGGACCGTTTTCGGCTGGTGGCCTATCGCTCGCAGCCCGAGCTGGTCGAAGCGCGGACCGATACCGGCGCGCAACTCACCGTGGCGCAAGCGTCGACCAGCGGCTGGAACGTGGCCAATGCCGGTTCGCGACAATTGACGATGAATCTGCGGCTGCACCCGCCGTCTCCGGCGGCACGTGAGTTAGACACGCTCAAGCTCAAGTGGGGGCTGATCGCCGTGGGCGATATGGCCGCGATCGACATCACCAACATGGCGTCGAAGGAGCCGCACTTTCAGGATGACGTCGAGCTGGTCGTCGAGAGCTTTCTAGCCGGCGCCGGGGGACGGTACGAAGCCACGCTCGTTCTGTCGCGTAATCGCGTGCTGCCAGAACCGCAGGAAGTGCTGCTCCAGGAACACGAGTTGGATCTTTTCGACGAAGCGAATCGGCCGTTTCGCAAGCAGGGCCAGAGCAACACGCTGACCGAACACGGGGCCCGACTGAAGCTCACCTTCGTCGGCGAGACCGAAGCAAGCGCGCCCAAGCTGCTGCGCTTTACGTATCCTCGGGTTCGAGCGCAAAAGGACCTGGAGGTCGTATTCCGCCACGTGCCGTTGCCGACAGGCCGGCCAGAGTAGGTCCGTGGTGCGGCGAGTGGTCGCATAAAGCTGGCCAGTCGTTCGACGGGCGGCCGGTGGATGCTGGCCGGATTTCCACTGAGTAACGCACTCTTCGCGCCAGGAATTCTTCCATCGGCTCTTTCCGGTGTGACAAATAGTTGTCACTCCCCCTCGGTATGCTGCGTGCAAATCGCTCTCGCGCCGCGTGCAGTTCGCACTCGACAGCCACGGTGCGGGAGCGTCTCGCGTGCGAACTGCGTTGAGCAACCCATGAGTGCGTCAGCGTTGTACTTGTTCGACACACGTTCCAAAGGGGGATCGCAATGCGAGGACGTTTCCTATGCACCGTCGGCGTCATATCGAGCGCGATTTGGCTGGCCACTTCGGCGCGAGGCGCCGATGAGATCACGCACACTGTGATGGAAGGTTTTCCGCGTCACGTCCAGGCGCGCCTCGAATTGAAGGGGCGATTGCTCGCCCGGTTGCCGGCGCCGCCAGGAGATCGACCATTCGAAACGTTCGACTCCGTAGTTTCGCGACTCAAGCTTTGGAGCCCTGGCGAGACGATCAAGGTCGCGTTTCTCGGTGGCGATGCGGCTCTCCATAAGGACATTGCCGAAGCAACTAAGCCGTGGACCGACGCGGGAAATATCATTCTCGATTTTGGCCTGGATCCACAGACCGGCAAGTACCGCGAATGGACGCGAAATGACCGACAATTCGCCGCGGCGATTCGGATTTCATTTGACGACCAAGGGTACTGGTCGCTCGTCGGAACCGACTGCATGGATGGCTTCATCATCCGGCCCAGCGAGGCGTCGATGAATTTTGACGGGTTTCACGTTCGACGGCCCGGAGACTGGAAGACCACGGTCTTGCACGAATTCGGCCACGCCCTGGCGTTCCAACACGAGCATCAGCATCCTCAGATGGGATGTGAAACCGAGTTTCGCTTCGAGGATGACCTCGGATATCGACCCACGCGCGACGAATTCGAGCAGTTCATCCCCGATCCGATGGGACGGCGCCCGGGAATCTACACCGTTTTGGGCGGCCCTCCCAACAAGTGGGACAAAGCCACGGTCGACCATAACCTCCGCGGGCTGCGCGATTCGCATCTCCTCGACTTGAGCACCTTCGATCGCGATTCGATCATGAAATACCACTTCGACGCCTGGATGTTCGTGCGAGGAACCAAGAGTCCATGCTTTACGAACCGCGCCAACGCCGTCCTGTCACCGGGCGACATCGCCGCGGCCGGCAGGGCCTACCCGAAGAATGCGGTGGCGATCGAGCGCATTTTTGAGGTGCGCAAGCAGGATCTCGGCGCGGTGATGCGGACCGAGGCCTTGCCGCCCGAAATCATCGAAAAGTATGACAACCAGCTTCGGGCGTTGCCGAAGAAGTAGCGTCATGATTCCGCGGAGATTGGTGCGATCGGACAACTTCAAATTCGGTTGAACTCCGATGCCGAAGCAAGTTCGGCGGGTCGACGGCGCTGGCCGCTTGCAGGCGGTTCGCAATTCTGGCGATTTGAGCCCCGTGCATGGCGGCAGCTCAATCGCTATTATACGAGCGTGGTGGAACTCGTCGCCGGCGGGATGCTAACGCTTCCCGCTGGCGCCGACCCCTCCACCTTGAGGTCTCGATTCCCCAACGCCGGCACCCTGCTCCTTCGATACCATGCGCATCACTGAAGTTCGCACCATCCCGCTCCGCGGCGCCACGCACGACCACGGCTGGCCCGGCGGAACCGATCCTAACGTCCAGTACAACACACTCGTTGAAGTACGGACGGACGAAGGACTTTCCGGCTTGGGAAGCTGCTACACCACGCGGGCCTTGGTCGAAGGAGCGCTCGAACTCTTGCGGCCAATGTTGGTGGGCGAAACCGGCGTGGAGCCCGAGCGGGTGAGCGAAAAGCTAAGGCAGTCGACCTTTTGGCTGGGCCGCGGTGGGTCGGTCGAGCACGCGATTAGCGGGCTCGATATCGCGCTTTGGGATCTGCTGGGCAAGGCCGTAGGACAGCCGGTCTCGCGGCTGTTGGGGGGCAATTACCGCGACCGCATCAAGCCCTATGCGTCGATGCTTTTCGAGGAGCCCGGGCTGCTGCGCGAAAAACTCCAAGAGCAGGTCGCGCGCGGTTTCCGCGCGATCAAGATGGGCTGGCGGCCGTTTGGTCGCGTCAGCCGCCAGTACGACGAACTGCTCGTGCGGACGGCTCGCGACTCGGTTGGCGTCGACGTGGAGTTGATGGTCGACGCCGGAGGCAGCGAACAGTTCTGGCCGCACGGAGTCCAATGGGCCCGCGAGACAGCCAAGATGCTCGGCGAGTATGGCGTGGTGTGGTTCGAGGAAGCGCTGAAGCCCGACGACGTCGAGGGCTTTCGCGAACTGCGGCAGTCGTCGCCGGTGCTCGTGGCCAGCGGCGAGGTCCTCTCGCGGCGGCAGGCGTTTGCGCCCTTCATCGCGGCGCGGGCCTTGGATGTCATCCAGCCCGACCTGACCAAGTGCGGCGGCTTGAGCGAAGGTCGTCGACTGGGTTGGGCCGCCTACGACCAGGGCATTCTGCTCGTGCCGCACGGCTGGAACACGGGCGTGGGCGTGGCGGCCGATTTGGCGCTAGTGGCCGCGCTGCCCGTGGCGCGCTGGGTCGAATATCAAACCGGCGTGCCGTACATCGAAGAGATCCTCGCGCGGCCCTTCGCGCTCGACGCCGACGGCATGCTGCCGATCCCCACTGGCCCGGGCTTGGGCATTGAGCTCAACCCCGACGCGGTGGAACGGATGTCGAAATAGCGCACTTCTGAGTACCGCTAACTCAACCTCCCCAACACCACGTCATTCCCGCGCAGGCGGGAATCCAGTGCTTCACAAGTCGGACCTGCACCACAAGTATTACAATCGCCCCGCACGAGTCGCCGCTGCCACCCCCTTTTCGAGTCCCTGGATTCCCGCCTGCGCGGGAATGACGTCCGGGTCGTAAAATTAGGGGTTCGTAGCGCGGCGGTTGGCTTGCCATCGTAGGCCGCGAGCGCGTCGGCGTTGTCGCCCCTTCTGGTGCAGTTTCTCCTCTGCCGGCCGCACTTCGCGAAAAACCGAAGAATCCAGGCGTAGGGTAAATGGACTACGCCAAATCTGCGGGGTGTAACGCGCGGCACGCGCCGATGCTTTTGACTCTCGGGCAAAAGTGACCTAAATATCTGGTAGTGCGGTTGAACTCGGCAAGGGCGCCGGGTCCCGCGGCCGGTCGCATTCGCGTGCTTCACGTCGACGTGGTCCGCCCGGACTTGGCGGCGTTTCAGCTCAGAACTTTGTTTGGCGTGCAGCGAGGATACGCTGATGCTTCGCCGACCTGCAAGCCGCAAGCCGAAGAAAGCGCAGGCCGTCAAACGCCGATTGCTGCTGGAGCAACTCGAAGATCGCCTGTTGATGCACGGCGACACGATCGACCGCAGCCAGTTCTTCGCCAGCACGCTGCTGGCGCCAGAATCGCCCGCCCAGGTTGGTTCGCAACTCGGCACTGATCCCGAGCCGGAATTCAATCATCTTGTCGTGGCAGCGGGCGGCGCGTCATCCTCGCCCAGCGGCTTCGTCGGCGCGACCTATCCGCTCTCGAACATTCCGCTTCTGAGCAGCCTGCCGGGCGCGGCCGCCACGGTGTATCTCGGCTTCCTCGGCCACTACGACGCCGTCTGGGGCGGGTACAGCAACATCACCACGCCCGTCTTCGACCAGGACGGCGACGCGACGACGTTCAGCGACGGCGAGCTGGCGGCGATCCAATCTATTTGGCAAGCGGTGTCCGAGGACTATTCGCCGTTCAACGTCAATGTCACAACCGTGCTGCCGCCGAGTTTCGCCAACGGCGTGGCTCAATTCATCGCGATTGGCGGAGACGGGGCCTGGACGGGCGGTTCTTACGGCGGCGTTGCCTACGTCAACAGCTTCACGAATTCACTGTCCAACGTATCGTATGTGTTTACCGCGAACCTGGGGAACGGAAATTTCAAGTACACGGCCGACGCCATTTCCCACGAAGCCGGGCACGCCTTCGGATTGCAGCACCAGAGCCAATACGCCGGCAATGGCGCGCTGCTCAACGACTATTACGGCGGCCCCGGCGACGGCACGGCGCCGTTGATGGGCAACAGCTACTACGCCCCGCGCAGCCTGTGGTGGTACGGTACGTCGACGTCATCAAATACCTATCAAGACGACATGTCGGTGATTGGCCGCGCGGCCAACGGGTTTGGCTACCGTGCCGACGACCACGGCAACGCCGTGAATACGGCCACGGCGCTCGTGGTGTCGAACAATCAGTTTAGCCGCTCCGGCATCATCGGGACCTCGAGCGACGTCGATTTCTTTTCGTTCAACAGCGGCGCGGGCAACATCAGTCTTTCGGTCAATGTGGTGCCGACGGTCAACAACCTCGACGCCCGGCTCGAGCTGCGCGACTCCAGCGGGACCTTGATCGCGTCGGCCTCGCCCACGAACAGCTTCAACGCCACGATCAACGTGGCGGTCGGTGGAGGAAGCTACCGATTAGTCGTCGCGTCGAGCGGCGGTTACGGCAATGCGGGCCAATACACGGTTTCAGGCACCGTGACCACGGCCGATACCTTCAGCCTGTTTGGCGGGGGCGGCACGCCGGCACAGGTTGACGGCGGCGATGGGCAGGCCATCGAAGTGGGCGTGAAGATCCGCTCCGATGTGAACGGCTACATCACCGGATTGCGGTTCTACAAGAGCGCAGCCAACACGGGCATCCATACCGCGCATCTTTGGTCGAGCAGCGGTCAGTTGCTCGCCACGGCCACCTTCACCAACGAAACGGCCAGTGGCTGGCAGCAGGTCAACTTTGCCACACCCGTCGCCATTAGCGCCGGCGTGACGTACACGGCCAGCTACCACACGCCGACGGGCCACTACTCAACCACGCGCAACTTCTTCGCCAACGGCGTCGACAGCGGACCCTTGCATGCCTTGGCCAACGGCACGAGCAGCAATGGCGTGTACGGCTACGGCCCAGGCGGCTTCCCGACGCAGAGTTATCAATCGACCAATTACTGGGTCGATGCGGTGCTCACGACCACACCACCTGTCGACAACACCGCGCCGACCGTCTCCGCGATCAGTCCCGCAAGTGGATCCGTTAATGTAGCGACCGGCGCGACGGTGAGCGTCGCGTTCAGCGAAGCGATGGACGCCGCCACGATCAGCGGCACGACCATCCGCCTGCTCGACGGCGCAACGCCGATCGCGGCGACCGTGTCGTACAATGCCGGCACGAACACTGTCACGCTCACACCGTCGTCGGCTTTGGCCAACTCGAAGACCTACACGGTTTCGATCACCGGCGGCGGCAGCGGCGTGAAGGATCTGGCCGGAAACGCGCTGGCCGCCAACGTCAACTCCAGCTTCACGACGGCCGCGCTCAGCACGACGTACAGCCTGTTCAACAACACAGGTACGCCGGCCGTGATCGACGGCGGCGACGGCCAGGCGATCGAATTGGGCGTGAGGATCGGTTCGGCCGTGAATGGTTTTATTACGGGCGTGCGATTCTACAAGAGCGCCGCGAATACTGGCACCCACACCGGCAGCCTGTGGTCGGGAAGCGGCCAGTTGCTGGCCACGGCCACGTTCACCAATGAAACGGCCAGCGGTTGGCAACAGGTCACTTTCGCCACGCCCGTGGCAATTACGGCTGGCTCAACGTACATCGCCTCGTACCATACGAACAGCGGCCACTACTCGCTGACCCGATCGTTTTTCAATATATCCGTCACCAGCGGGCCATTGTACGCCCAAGCCAGTGGCCCCCACGCCAACGGCGTCTTTGGCTACGGCCCCGGTGGTTTCCCGACACAAAGTTACCAGTCGACCAACTACTGGGTCGATGCAGTGCTCTCGGTCGTGCCGGCGGTCGACAATACTCCGCCGACCGTGACGAGCATTACGCCAGCCAGTGCTACGACGAACGTTACGGTGAACGCCGCGGCCACGGTCTACTTTAGCGAGCCGCTCGACGCGGCGACCGTCAACTCCAGCAACATCATGCTGCAAGGGCCGGGCGGCGCCGTCGTGGCGTCGACTTTGGTCTACTCTGAGGATTTCGGCGCCAGAAGAGTGACCCTGACTCCGACCGCGGCCTTGGCTAGTTCGACGGCCTATACGATCGTCGTCCGCGGCGGCTCGAGCGGAGTCAAAGACGTCGCCGGAAACGCCGTAGCCGCCGACTTTACGTCGACGTTCACCACGGCCGCGGTCGGCGCGATCACTTCGAGCTTGTTCGGCAACAACTTCACACCGGCCGTGATCGACAGCGGCGATGCCCAAGCCATTGAAGTGGGCGTGAAGTTCCAATCCAGCACCAATGGCAACATCACCGGATTGCGGTTCTACAAGAGCGCGGCCAACACCGGCACGCACACCGCGCACCTTTGGTCGAGCACGGGCCAGTTGCTGGCCACGGCCACTTTCACCGGCGAAACCGGCATTGGTTGGCAGCAGGTGAGTTTTGCGACGCCCGTGGCAATCGCAGCCGGCGCGACCTATACGGCAAGCTATCACACGACGACGGGCCACTACTCGGCCACGCGCAATTATTTTGGCGCGCCCGTGTCCAATGGCCCGCTCACCGCGCTCGCCAATGGCGGCGTGTATGGTTACGGCCCAGGCGGCTTGCCCACGCAGAGCTATCAATCGACCAACTATTGGGTCGACGTGTTGTTCTCGACCTCATGAGGTCGACGGAACTACCGGTGGGGCGAACGAGGTTCGCTGGAGTTTCGACGTCCTGAGGATGGCATCAACAGGCCAAGGGGACAATCCCCGGACCTATTGGCCGTTCGGTGGGAGACGGCCCGGCTTGCGGACGCCGTTGCCCTTCTGGCCGCTGAGCGAGTCTCCTAGATCGTCGCGAGCCCGCTCGGCCAGCGCGAGTAGTTTCTGGACCACTTCCGGGTGCTTGGCCGCGCAATCGACGGCTTCCCCAACGTCCGCATCGACATCGTAAAGCTCGGCCGCGGCCAGCTTGATTCTCTGGTACGGCGCCGGCGTGCCGTCGCGGCCACCGCCCTTCTCGGTCAGCGAAGCGTAGGTGTGGGGCAGTTGGAGCTTCCAGCGGCCGGAGAGCACGGCCTGCAGTTCGTTGTCGGCGTAGTAGAAGTAGTAAGCGTCGTGGGGACACTTGGCCGCGGGTTCGCCGGCCAGCAGCGGCCAGATGTCGAGGCCGTCGATCTTGCGCTGGGGAAGTTCGGCGCCGACGAGGCCTGCAATCGTCGGCAGCAAGTCGATGGTCATCGCGGGCTCGTTGCAGACATGGCCAGGGGGGATCTTGCCGGTCCAGCGGGCGATGAATGGTTCGCACACGCCGCCTTGCCAGCAAGTGCCCTTGCCTTCGCGCAGAGGGCCGGCCGAGCCCGCGTGGTTGCCGTAGCTGAGCCAAGGGCCATTGTCGGAGGTGAAGATGACCAGCGTGCGCTCGTCGAGGCCATTCTTCGACAGTGCCGAGACAATCTGCCCGACAGACCAGTCGATTTCCTCGATCACGTCGCCGTACAGGCCTTGCCGCGATTTGCCCTTGAATTTGTCGCTCACGTGCAAGGGAACGTGGGGCATGTTGTGAGCGACGTAGAGAAAGAACGGTCGATCGCGATGCGCATCGATGAACTTGACGGCCCTCTCCGTGTACCAGGTGGTGAGCTGCGCTTGTTCCTTCGCCGTCACCTTGGGGACGACGACCTTGTCCCCTTCGATCAGCGGCAGGTCCGGAAAGCCACGTTTGCGCCTGGCCGCCTCGGGCGGCAACTTGACGTATTCGGGATGCAGCGGCCACATGTCGTTGGAATATGGCAGGCCGAAATACTCGTCGAAACCGTGGTGCGTCGGTAGGAATTGCGGATGGTGCCCGAGATGCCATTTGCCGAAAATAGCCGTGGCGTAGCCGCGCTGTTTGACGACTTCGGCTAGGGTGGTTTCTTCGCTGTTGATGCCGATCCGGGCATTGGGATTCAACGCGCCTTGGATGCCGATGCGGTTGGGGTAGCAGCCCGTCATCAGCGCCGCTCGCGAGGCCGAGCATACGGGCTGAGCCGAATAGAAGTGCGTGAAGCGGACGCCCTGTTGCGCGAGGCGATCGAGATTCGGCGTGTGGTAGCCCTTGGCGCCGAACACGCCCACGTCGCCGTAGCCCAGATCGTCGCAGAAGATTACGACGATGTTGGGCGGCGCGGGTTTCTTGTCGTCGGCGGCCGCGAGACCAGTGGCGAGGATGACACCTAGCACTGCATACGCAATCGTACCTGCCGGAAAGTGGCGCTGTATGGAAATGACGTGCATGGGGTCACCCTGGGGAGTTCGCGTCGACACAATCACGTCGAATAGCCGCCCGGATGCGCCGAGTGCCAGCGCCAGGCCGTGTCGACGATTTGGGCGATATCTTCGAGTCGAGGCTTCCATCCCAGCTCGCGCTTGGCTCGATCGGGGCACGCGATGAGGATGGCCGGATCGCCGGGGCGCCGAGGTGCGATTTCGTGCGGGATCGGACGTCCTGCCGCTCGCTGGCAGGCCTCCAGTACTTCCTGCACGGTGACGCCATTTCCCGAGCCCAGATTGTACACGCGCGTCATCCCCGGCTCGAGCGACTCGACCGCCAACTGGTGGGCCTGCGCCAGATCGTCGGTATGGACGAAATCGCGCACGCACGTCCCATCGCGGGTGTCCCAGTCATTGCCAAAGATCATCACTTTGTCGCGGCGGCCCAAGGCGGCGTAGAGGATCAAGGGAATCAGGTGCGTTTCGTGCGCGTGATCTTCGCCAAACTTGCCGTCTGGATCGGCGCCCGAGGCGTTGAAGTACCGGAAGATCGTATAGCCCAAGTCGTACGCGCGGGCGTAATCCTCGATCATGCGTTCGGCCGCCAGCTTCGTCGTGCCGTAGGGCACTTGCGGCGCTTGCACCGAGTCCTCGGTCAGCGGCATTTCATTGTCGAACCCATAAGTGGCCGCAGTCGAGGAGAACACGATCTTCCGCACGCCATTGTGCATCATCGCGTCGAGCACGTTCTTCGTGCCCAGGACGTTCGTGCGGTAGTACAACTCGGGCAGCTTGATCGATTCGGGAACTGAAGCGACTGCCGCGAAGTGCATGACGGCCTCGATCTTGTGTTCGGCCATCGCGCGGCTTAGGGCGTTGACGTCTTCCAAATCGCCCGTTACCAGCCGGCCCTCTGGCACGGCAGGGGCATGGCCGGCCGCGAGGTTGTCGAAGGCGATGGGGTCGTGTCCGTGTTTGAGCAACCATCGCAGGCACGCGCCCCCCACGTAGCCCGCACCGCCGGTTAAGAGCAACTTCATGTGGTCAGGATCCTTTCGAGAACAAGGGGACAGGTCCAATAATCATCGACCGCGGTCGTCCGATTCTCCGGAAGTTGATTATTGGACCAGTCCCCTTTTTCATTCGTGCAGCAAAATCCGGTCGGTGGCTTCCACAACATCTGCTACTTCGGGGAATTCACGAGCCAGCGCCTCTTCGTCCGCGCTCAGGTCTTTGCCCGACGCGACGAGCCAACTACCTTGGCAGCCGGCGTTTCGCCCGGCCAGCACATCGCTAATCATATCGCCGATCATCCACGATTGGGCCATGTCGAGGTGCAATTCCGCGGCAGCTCGTTTCAACATGCCGGGGCCGGGTTTGCGATCCTGGTTTTCGACCTGCGTTCGATCGTCGCCCTGCGGCGCGACTGGGCAATGGTAGATAGCATCCAGCACGGCCCCCTCCTGGGCAAGCTGGCGACACATTTCTTCGTGGATTTCATGTAAATCACCCTCGGTGATGACGCCGCGGGCGATCGCCGATTGGTTCGTGACCACGACCGTGGCATAGCCGGCAGCGCGGAGTCGGCGGATCGCATCGGCGGCGCCCGGCAGTAGTCGCACGTCACTCGGGTTCGCCAAATACCGCACGTGCTCAATCAAGGTGCCGTCGCGGTCAAGGAACACGGCCCGGCGGCGGCCTTGCTCGTCGTATCCCCGTGCCGCGAGGATACGTTGCGCCTCGGGCTGAGCTTGCGCATAGGCCTCGGGCGTGCCGATGTCCAAGTGAAAGCCCGCTAGCGGCCAGCCCCGCATGCGGCCGACGAACTTCGGGAGAACATCGAAGCCGATGTCGAAGGCGGCCATATCGGCGATTTCGCGATAGGCGTCGGCATCGAGGACGTAGACGCCAGCGTTAGCCAGATCGCTCTTGGGCTGATTCGGTTTTTCGGTGAAGTCGACGATGCGGCCGTCGCGGTCGAGTTCCGCGATGCCGCAGGCCTGTGGATTGGCCGCGTGAAACAGCGACATGGAAAATGGATCGGCGTGCCCGCGATGAAAGGCCAGCATCTCGTCGAGACGTACTTCCGAGAGATTGTCGGCATAGATCACGATGACGGAGTCGGCGCCGTCGGCGTAATCGCGATTGGCGGCCAGAGTGCCCGCGGAACCCAGGAGTCTCGGTTCGTGGAACTCGGTAAGCCGCATGCCGCCGCGGCGGTTGACGAGGTCGATATGGCCGCGCACTTTTTCGGCATGGGCGTGCGTGTTGATGAGCGCGTCGCGGACGCCGGCGGACGCCAGCGCTTCGAGCCAATAGTCCAGCAATGGACGATTGGCCAGCGGCAGCAGGCACTTGGGCGTATGGTCGGTCAGAGGGCGAAGACGCGTGCCCAAACCGGCCGCCAAGACGACCGCGCGAACCGTGCTCAACGGACGGCTCCTAAAGTCAACGCCACTGTGGAGCGAAGGCTCACTGGCATTCGCTGATGAACACGATGCGACTGCCGACCCGCTCGATCTCGAATTTCAACTCGCGCGGGTGGCCGAGCGCGGCACGGATGCTCTCGTGCCGTTGGGGCGGCGCGACCAGCAGCAGGAATCCGCCTCCGCCGGCGCCCAATAACTTGCCGCCTTGGGCCCCGGCTTTGCGAGCCTCTTCGTAAGAATGGTCGATCTGGTCGTCGGAGATCCCAAAGCCCAGCGAACGTTTCAATTCCCAGCCGGTGTGTAATAGTGTGGCGAATTCGTCGACGTCCGCAGCGCCAGTAAGGGCATGCCGCATGGCATCGGCCAGGTCGCGCATCTCGGTAAGGACGCTCATACGAGTGTGCGTCCCGTCGGTCTGCTTTTGCAGGATCGAGCCCGCTTCGCGCTGCTTGTCGGTGTAGACGAGCAGAATCCGCGACTCGAGTTCGGCCTGCGTCGCGGGCTGCAGGGGCACCGGTTCGACATTGACTGATTCATCCGGATTGAAGCGGATGTAGTTCAGGCCGCCAAAAGCCGCGGCATACTGATCCTGCTTGCCAATCGGACGCCCGAGAACTTCGAGCTCGATCTCGCAGGCATCCAGGGCGAGCTGATCGCGGCTGGCGATACGGCCCACGTAGGCGTTCAATACATTCAAAAGGCCAACCGTCAATGCGCTCGACGAGCTCATGCCCGTGCCGGCCGGCACGTCGGCAATCGTGGTAATCTCCAAATGCTCATTCAGACCGACTTTGCGGAGCGCCTCGCGCACCAGGTCGTGTTGAATCTCATCGACGGTCTGGGCGAGCTCTGTCTTGGAATACGCGACTCGGATGGTGGACTCGAAGCGGCGATGGACCGTGACGTACATGTGCCGCTTGATGGTCACGCTCAAAACCGCGCCGTACTGCTGGCGATAGTAGGCCGGCAAGTCGGTCCCGCCGCCGGCGAAGCTCACGCGAAATGGTGTTTGAGAGACGATCATAGTTTGGCAGACGTTGACCTTTTTTGCAGCGAATGAACGATGGGGACCGCGATCGCCATTAGGCCTGGCTCATTGCCGGTTCACGCGCCTGCTTGCCGTCAACCAGCTCGCAGAGCATGCGCAGGTAGGCGTCGTATTTCTGTCGTGGCGTCGGCAGCCCTTGCAGCACGGACTTTCCCTTGGCGACCAAGCTCCGCCATTGCACTTCGTCGCGCAATAGACTGAGAATGCAGTCCGCGGCCGAAGCCGCATTGTTTGGTTCGAAGTACAAGGCCGCATCGTGGCACAAGTCGCTGGCAAACTCCAAATTGCTCGTCACGATAGGCAAGCCCATGGCCATCGCCTCGGGATAGGTCGCACTGAACGTTTCCAATACGGTGGGCATGAAGCAGATATCGCAGGTATCGTACAGCTTTGGCCCGTCGGCGACCGGGATCCGACCCTGATTTGTGATTCGCGGCAGTACGTCGAGGGCCTCGGCTCGTTGCAGCACGTCGTGCAGCAACTGGCAATCCTCGGGTAGCGTAATCACGAATTCGAAATCCAGCTCAGGATTTCGCAGGCTGAGTTGTTTGGCGACGTCAGGTAAGAACTCGATTCGCTTTTGCCGATAAGGCGCCGCAAAACATAGCAGCCTCACTTTGCTGCCGGGTCGCGGAAACGGTCGCTCGCGTTGATTCGCGAAGTAGAGTGGTCCGCACGAGTTGGGGACGACGTAGACCTTCGTGGGGTCGATTCCAAGTCGTCTCACCAACCCGAATTTGGAGACGTCGGTCTCGGTCACCCAGGCTTCGGCAAAGCGAAACCAGTGCGCTTTGTATCGCGACGAAATCGCGGTCTCGATCCACTGCCGGGGAAATCGCGTCGTGCGGTAGGCCAACCACGACGCATGCGTGACCCACGGCGTCGCGAAGCCGAGCAAATGCGGAGCGCGAAACCTGACGTACGCCGGACCGTTGTACGTGAAGACGCAGTTGGGTCGAAGCTCGGCCTCGAGCGATTGCAACTGGCGCCGCGCGACCCGGTCGTGCGCGGGGGTGCTCGTAAAGACGTGGGCCTTGTCCGCCGCGAGCGGATGGGAACGGCGCAGCTCCGCTTCCACTCGATCCGACAGCGCCAAATGCCATTCGTGCTGCGAAGAATCGTTGAGCGCCTCGTTGAGCAACGAGTAGACATTCTGGATCCCTCCGCCGACGACGATGGTGGTGGCGTTGACCAGAATCTTCATAGGTGGGGCCCGCTTCGCGGGACAAGCTGTCGCGACGGCAGGACCATCTTAAAACTGAAAGTAAATGAACGGCGCATCTTCACTGGGCCAGGCAAAGAAGAACACCAAGCCCAGGAAAGCATAGGCCACTGGCAGCACCGGTCGCGGAAGCCGGTCGAGAAACTCGGCCCAGCGGAGCTTAAAGAACGAAACCGCGTGCAAGACGACGAATATGCCCAAGGCCGAGAGGGCAATCGCGGGCGATCCACCGCCCAGGCCCGGGCCGGCCACATCGAACCGGAAGTCGAAAAAGACGTAGGCCTTCATGGCATACAGCAATTGATGCAGGTCTTTCACGTAGAAGATCAGCCAACCCAGGAGCACGAAATAAAGGGTCACGGCCCAACACAACACGCGTGCTACGCGCGTCTCGAACCAGCGACTGAGCAGCGCCGAGCGAAGGATCAGCCCTCCGAACAGGCGATTGACGCACAGTAGAGCGCCTTGGTACGCGCCCCAGATGACAAAATTCCAACTGGCGCCGTGCCATAGCCCACCCAATACCATGGTGGTCAACAGATTAAAATACACGCGCGAGGGCCGAACTCGACCACCGCCCAGCGGGATATACAAATAATCGCGCAGCCAGGACGACAAGCTGATATGCCAGCGACGCCAGAAATCGATGATCGAGGTGCTGAAATAGGGAAAGTTAAAGTTCAACGGAAGTTCGACCCCCAGCATGCGGCTTACGCCCCGCGCGATGTCGGTGTAGCCGGAAAAATCGCAATAGATCTGTACGGCGAACAACACCGCACCAAGCATGATCAACAGACTCGGTAATCCCTGAGGGCGGTCGAGAAGAGTGACGACCATTCGCTGAACCGAGTCGGCGATAAGCACCTTCTTTACCAGACCCACAAGGGCCAAATGAAAGCCGCTCGTAATCCGCTGCGCATTGAGCTTCCAGGCCGTATTGAGCGTGGGTAGCAATTGTTCGGGGCGAATGATCGGACCGGCCACCAGGTGCGGAAAGTACGCAACGAAAAGCGCCATGCGAACGAACGATCGCTCGGGTACGAGTTGCCGGCGGTAGGCATCGATGCCGTAGCTCATCGTGACGAACGTGTAAAAGCTGATGCCCACGGGCAGCGCGATCGATAGCTCGGGAATTGCCCACTGGTAACCCAGTCGGCAACTAAGGTCGACCAGGTTTTCGCGAAAGAAGTTGAAATACTTGAAGAAGCCCAATACGGCCAAGTTTCCAATGACACTCGTGATCAAAAATGCACGGCGGCGGCTGTCCTCGGCCAGTCTGAAATAAAAACCATAGATCACCGGCCCGACCAATGCGAAGGCCGAACAGGCGAGGATCCCCCATTTGGTAACCTTATAGCCTTCCGTCAAGAAGCTATGCGTCGTGACCGGCCCCTCGCCGTCCTGCACAGCGGGCCAGTCGGGCCCCAGGAAAAGCAATGTTCCGACAATCAGAATTGCGCTTAGCCGCAATCGTTCCGACCAGGGCAGCTTGACACCCGCCATCCCCAGGGCCGCCGAGTAGTCGATCATCGACGTCAGCAGCAAGAGCGCCAGGAAGCGAATGTCCCACCAGCCGTAGAAGACGTAGCTGGCGATCAATAGCAGCCAATGCTGGGTCCGCGGCTGCCGCAAGAGCGCGATGCCGGCCAACACGACCAGCATCAGCACGAGGAATTGATACGTCTGAAAGAGCATGAGGCGAGCGGAGCGGCGTTATTCCGATTGCGCGGCGGACGTTCCCGTCGCCTTGACTCTAGAAAGCCGCTCGCCCATGAAGCGGCTATAGCGGGCCCGGCCCTGCGCATTCGGGTGGACGGCGTCGGCGTAGTCATCTTCTTGGAGCACGTCCATCGCGTCGATGTAAACGCCGTTTTCAGTCTGCGCCGTCTGATTGAGCAGCGATTTGAGCGCTCTGATGTAATCGTCGATATCGAAACCTGGCCCGTAGCCCTTTCGCAGCAGTGGATGCAAGGGCAGGGCGACGAGGACCGGTGTGCCGCCACCTTCACGGACCTGCGCCGCGACTCTGCTGATTTCGTCAGCGGCCGTGCCAACGCCTTCTTTGAGAAGCGATTGCGTATCGCGACGAGCCTGTTGGGCATGCGCTGCCAGCCGGTCACTAGTGACCGTGCCTAGCATTTCGTAGGGATCGCTCCAGTTGTCCGGCGCCGTCTCGCGCAAATCGCCTTCGCGCAGCATCAAACGCACTTTGTCGTTGAATGCATTCAAAGGCACGGTGCGGAAATGAAGCTGCTGTTGGAGCGGCGTCGAGCGCAAACCCTCGTAGCTCTCTTGGCTAAGGCCGGGCAGGCTGTCGCGCGCCCAATCGGCGGGCCAGGCGTCCACAAAACCGCCAAAAGCATACGCATAACATTTGTCGATCGGCACACCGTTGGTTCTGCCGATGTCTTGCGGTTGGAACGGCAGTACGACAAGCTCTGGATGGGCCTGCATCAGCTTGGGCAACAGGATCCGCATCTCGGTCACACTGCAACCGGAGAGAGCCAGGTTCTGCGCATGCCAGCGGCCCCCTGTCGCGTTGTCGACCGCGGCCGCGTCGATGCCTTCGCGAGTGATCGAGTTGCCCAGAAACGCAACGACGGGGCGAGGCTGCAGGTCTGCTTGCAAGTGCCGCCCTAAGGCGGCGATCCGCTCGACGCTGCCCAGGCCCAACGTCGGCAGGACGACGGTGATTAGCAGCAGCATTCCCACCGCGGCGCCGATCGCCGGCGCCATCAAGATCCGCAACAGCGCGGCCAGAACAGAACGCTCCCCGTCAACGCCATCGGCGGCGTTTGCAGTGGGGTGGACGACGTGCGAATTGTCGTGCATTCGTGTGAAGGCCGCAGCTTAGTGAAATTCGCGCTAGAACATCACGTAGACGAATGGAGACACGTCGCCTTCGTCTTCTTGCGCGGGCGCAATCCGCGGCGCTAAGGCGAACAAGGGATCGGCCAACTCGGCCAATTCCGGCAGGTTCTCGCGCTTCCAAGTTTCGGCAACGATGGATGCGCAGGAATCCGCTTCGATTTCGACAAAAAGGGAAGCCGCTTCGCGGTGCTTCTGGTAGTAGGTGGGCGAAGTGGGCGTTGGTCCGGTTTCAAAAAACTTGACGCCGCGCCTACGCAAGCGTTCGGCGGCTGGCGCCAAGCGTTCGGCGAAGAAACGCTTCAGGAGCTTTTCTACCCCGGGGTCAGTCGAGCTCATATTCTTGCCTCCACGCGCCGTCGTCCGCCATCTTTGGTTGATCTTTCTTCCACAGCAGGCAGTTCTCCAAAACCAGCAGGTCCATTTCCGTCCGCATGAAACATCGATAGGCATCTTGCGGACTACAAACGATCGGCTCGCCGCGGACGTTGAACGAAGTATTGACGACCACGCCGCAACCCGTCTGCTTCTCGAACGCCTTGATCAGGGCGTGGAAATCCGGGTGATCCGCGGGATGCACCGTTTGCACCCGAGCGCTGTAATCGACGTGCGTCACCGCCGGAATGTCGCTCCGCGGCGCGCTGACGATTGGCAATAGGTTGTCATCGCCGGTCCATTGCGATAGGTCAAACGGTAGACGCCGCTCGGCGCGAACGGGGGCAACTAACAACATGTATGGGCTTTCGACGTCCAGGTCGAAGTATTCTTGCGACGATTCGGCTGCCACCGCCGGCGCAAACGGTCGAAACGACTCGCGGTACTTGATCTTCAGATTCATCGTCGTTTGCGTATCAGCGCGCATCGGATTGCCCAGAATCGAACGCGCTCCGAGCGAGCGGGGGCCGAACTCCATGCGGCCGCTGACGTAGCCGACAATCTTGCCATCGGCCAAGGCACGGGCGATGGTCTCGTTGCGCACCGAGGCATCATCGATCGCTTCGTAGGGATAGCTGCGTCGATCGAGAAACGCGCGAATCTCGCTGGTGCTGAAGGCAGGCCCAAGGTAGCTGCCTCGCTGCGTGTCGCGTCCGCCCGGATCGAGCTGTCGGGGGACCGCGAACTTCATGTGCGAGGCCAAAAGCGCTGCGCCCAATGCGCCGCCGGCGTCGCCTGCGGCGGGCTGAATCCAGATTCGATCGAAGATCTTCTCGCGCAACAGAATCCCGTTAGCTACGCAATTGAGCGCGACGCCGCCGGCCATGGTCAGATCCGATAAGCCTGTCAGCTCTCGGGCGTGGCGTGCCAGCCGGACGACGGCCTCTTCCAGGACTTTCTGAATCGAGGCCGCCAGATCCATCTCGCGACGCGTAATTTGCGACTCTGCCTGACGCGGCGGACCACCGAACAGATCGGCCAATCGTTCGTTGGTCATCACGTTCGAGTCGAGATAGCTGAAGTAGTCAGTGTTCAGCCGGAATGAGCCGTCGGGTTTCAAGTCGATCAAGTGATCGCGGATCAGAGGGGCGTACTTAGGCTCACCATAGGGAGCGAGGCCCATCAGCTTGTATTCGCCCGAATTCACGCGGAAGCCGCAAAAGTACGTCAGCGCGCTATACAACAAGCCCAGCGAGTGCGGATAGTGAATTTCCTCGAGCAGCTCGATTCGCGGCCCCTCGCCTCGGCCAATCGTCGTCGTGGCCCACTCACCTACTCCGTCGAGCGAGAGAATCGCGGCCCGCTCGAACGGCGAAGGATAGAAAGCGCTCGCCGCGTGCGAGTAGTGGTGCTCAGTGAACCAGAGCTTGACGTCCGCGTGCAATGCCTGGCGAACGAGATTGGCGATTTGCGTCTTGATGCCCAGGACGGCGGGCGCCGCTTTGAGCCACTGTTCCTCGCCGCGCGGGGCGACGCTGACCAGCGACTTGACGACACGATCGATCGAAAGGGCCAGGTTGTCGTAGAACACGACGGCATCGAGCTCGTCAGGCTCGACGAAGGCCTCTTCCAGACAATAGTTGATGGCATGCCGTGGAAAGCGCGGGTCGTGCTTCTTGCGCGAGAAGCGCTCCTCTTGCGCGGCGGCCACGATCCGGCCGTCGCGCACGATTGCCGCGGCCGAGTCGTGATAGAGGGCCGAGATGCCAAGCACCGTCACGCTCATGTGCGGCTGTGTACCTTTCGTTTCACGAGGGGCGCGATGGCTTGAGCCAGCGATTCGGCCAGCACGCGATGGCCGGCGGGCGTGGGATGCGGATCGAGCTCAAATCGGAACCCGCGCCGCGCACTGACTGGTTGCCGCAAAAAGTCGCTCAGCGGATCATGCACGATCACGTTGGGCAGCTCTCGCAGTTCGTCGAAGCGGGCTTGGTACGCCCGCGGCGACGCCGCTTCTTCAATGTAGTGATACAGCGGGACGGGAAACACCAGGGCCGGGGTCGAAATCTCGCCGATCCACTGAAGGAGAATGGCCTTCATTAACTGCCAGCGAGGATCGTCCGTTCGATCGTAGCCGGGCAGCGGTTGATAGCGAGAGAACTTCTGCACGAGATCTTTGACTTGCGGTCCCATCCGATTGATCGTCCGTCGCAACCAGGCGTGGCGCCCGCTTTGTGCGCCGCCATCGACAAACCGCTGTTGATCGGCGGGGATGTCCGCGGGCACGATCGGTTCCTTAGGAACCGGCACGTGCTCGAGCGCCAAGCGACCATCGGGTTGTAGTTGAAAGTACGGTTTGGCGAATATCTGGCTGTTGCCGGCATCGTCGGCATACACGCGAAACCGCGCATTGACGCGATTGATATTCTCGACCTGTACGGCGATGACGACCAGGTCGTGCGCCAGCGACGATCCCAACTCGCGATAGACGAGATACTGCTGATCGGTGCCGCTGCCAGGCAGGCCCATGTTGTACACTTCGACGTCGGGCAGCAACTCTTCGAGCACGTCGCTGTAGCGGTTTTTATTGCTGACTCCATCTCCGGCCGTGAACGAATCGCCGAAAAGCAGCACGCGGAACTTACCGGGCGTCTTGGCGACTTGAAACTCGTGCTCCGATCGGAAACCCTGCCCGTTGACCCGCACGAGATAGGCGCACTGTCCTTTGTGGTCGACCCGTGCCTTGAGCCCCGGGATGAACTGGTATCCAATCGTCGGATGGTATTGAAAGAGGCCCCGACTCATCGACGTCCGCCCCCCATTTTCGCCCCGGCCTTCCGGGCGATAGGCGCACTCGGACTAGCCGCTAGTCGATGCAGGCGAGCGCACGCATCGCGCCAGGCGTCTTCCGAGCATAGGCAGTGAATCGAACTCATGCGGCGGGACGCGGTATTGCGCGCGGCCCTGTTGGACGGAGCGTTTTTTGCTTTTGGGCATAGTGGCCAGTCAGCGCGATGATCGTCAGCAGCGGAGACATCGATTGTGCGGCAATGAATCCATGGTCGACCATTGCATAAAAAATGATCATGGCGAGCATGGCCCAGATCACCGCCCTCGCACGGGGATCGCCCGCGCGCTTGCCGTAGGAAAACAGGACGCAGAGCAAGGTCAGGAAGGCGAGCAGGGCCAACAGGCCCGAGTTCCCCCAAATGAACAGATAGTAGTTGTGCGGTCCGTGTCCTTGGCCGAGTTTCACGATGTAGGTCATGGAACCGTGCCCTCGACCGATCAACCACTCCTTTTCGACGGCCGCGTAGGCAATCTTCCAGTAATCCGTGCGCGACATTGCCGATTCGGCGATTTCGCCGCGGAGCATCGCTTGCAATCGATCGACGCGGCTGTGAAGTCTCTCAGATACCGACCCGATTTGATTCACGGCGACTTGCGTAACGAGCACGAATACAACCGCGACGACCCCAATCGTGGCGATGGTTCTCAATCGTTTCATTGTGACGCCGTAGACGATTGCACCAACCGCTAGGTCGACGAGTCCGCTGCGCGAAAGCGTCGCCACGACGCCCGCCACTAATATCGTGCGGACCGCCAAATTCACAAGTTTGCTGCGGAACGGATACAGCAGTGTCGGAAAAATCATGATTCCGCAGACGAGACCGCAATGGTTTGGGTTCACCCAAAAACCGGCGCCGCGTCCGGGCTCGGCGAGGATCGCTCGGAAAGGGGCCGGATACACGACTTGCAGCATCGCGAACAGCGCACCTAGTGCCGTGATCAAGGTCGACCACTTGACCAGCATGGGCAGCCGGTCTTTGTCGACCACTCGGGCTGCGAGCCAAGGTATTCCGACGACGCTGATCCAAAGCTTGACTGTGAGTTGCCAAAAGTAATAATCGGCGACATCCACTTCACGATACGGTCCGAGCAGCCCCATCACGGAGTAGATCAGCACGTACGCCCAACCAACATGGAGGTACGTGAATCCGCGAATCCCTCGCGTGAAAGGGACGATCAGCGCCGCGGCAATGCCAAACGCGATCGGATTGATAGGACTCTCTTGACGGTAGATCTGCGTGATGATCCCGCCGATATCGGCCAAGGTGGCGAGAAAGTAGATGACGAAGATCCACAAGATCGCCTTCGGCGCGCGCGCAGCCACGGCTTTGCGCGACCATGCCAGCGACTGCATCGCTCCGGCCGACAGGTTAGCTCTTGGCGCTGAGTATTGTGTCATACAAGCCGTACAACTCTTGGAGCGTATTGTCGATTGAAAAACTTCGCTCGGCCCGCGTTCGCGCCGCTCCGCCAAACTGGCGTGCCTCGGTTGGGTTGTCGAGCATCCTCTGCATGGCTAGGGCAAAATCGCGGGGATTCCGCGGCGAAACCAAGAGCGCCTCGCGTCCGTTTTCGACCACGTCGCGCACGCCGCCGACATCGCAGCCCACAATGGGCAACCCAGCCAGCGCCGCTTCGATCACCGCGTTCGACAAGCCCTCGACCTCCGACGGAAACACGAACAGGTCGGAGCTGCGAAGCAAGTCGATCACGTCCCCCCGCGACCCTACAAATTGTACAATGCCATTGAGTCCCGCGGCGGAAGTTTGCGCTTCCAGCTCGGCCCTTTTTGCTCCGTCGCCCGCGATGACCACACGCAGCCCGCGGTTTGCCCCATTCACCTGGCCTACCGCATCGATCAGGTCGCAAACCCGCTTACTGTCGATCAGTCGGCCTACAAAGAGGGCCAGGCATTCCTCCGACCGTATCCCAAGGCTCGCGCGAATCGCGGCCGAATCGAGCGGCTTGCGAAACTGGTCGAGCTCGTGGCCGTTGTGAATAAGGCGGATTCGCTCGACCGGAACGCCCTGCGAGGCCAGATTGGCCCGCGACGCTTCGCTGTTGGCCGTAAATGCCGAACAGTGTCGCAGCCGATAACGATGCAGAAATCGCATCCAGGGCCGAGGCACTGACGTGGCTTCAGTGAACACCAACGGCTGTTTCGCGGCGAGCCAGGCCCGTGACAGAGCCGCATAGAACATGATCGCCGGGGAGAAGGCATGCATGATATCGGCGCCACTGCCGGCAATCCGTCGGGCCGCACGTGCCGCGAACATGGGTCCATAGGCGCGCGTGCGGTGCAAGCAGTGGATCGGCACGCCGGCATCCCGCATGATCGCCTCATACGCGCCCCCCTCGGTGAGCGTCCAAACCTCAGGTTGATACCGCGCGCGATCAATATGACGGCAGATCGCGACGACGTTACGCTCGCTCCCCGCACGGTGCAGCGAGTTGACCATGAGCATGAGACGGCGAGGTTTCATTCGCGACCGGGAAGGTTCAGCCGATGACTGGGAATGCGACCGAGTAGGAGTCTCGAGACATTGAGTCTCTACGAACATTTGGTTCGACAAGAATTGGGGTGACTTTGAATCCAGGGATTCGATTGTTTCTACGCGCTGTGAACGGCTACAAGTCGGGTGAGAAAGTCCTCGAGTTGCGCTGCTTCCGGCCACATGGTTCCGTCGGTCCAAACAAGCTGTCCGGTATCCGGTTCACCTTCGAGATCCCAATGGCCGGGACAGTCGTGCACGGCTTTGCTCGAAAACGTGTACGAGACCTCGCCGATCGCCGGCTCACCACCGCGAAATAGACCGTCGACCGCGCAGCTTTGAGATTGCAACAATCGAGCCGCACGCAGGGCAAGCCGCACGACGCGCAAGTCGACCTGCTGCGGGTCGTGGTCGATCAGGCCGCTGCCACTGGCGCGAAAGTCGTTCGGGCGATTGAAACGGCGGAATCCGAATGCCCGCTTGCCAATCACCGTGATCCGCGTGTCGAACGGATTCTTGTCGAGGAACTCCTGAAACAGCACGTAGTTCTTCTGCAGTTCGTACGGCACGGTGTTGCGGCCCAACAATACTTTGGCGGATGCCTTGAGTCGATCCTTGGTCGACATGCCGGGCGTGTCGCCCACGCTGCTGATGCCGGTGGCGAACATGCGTTCAATCCAAGCCAGGGCTTCGTCCCGCGTGCGCATCAGGCGAACGTTGCTCGAACCCGCGCCGCCAGCAAGTTTGGCGACGACGGGAAATGTCGCCTCGCGAGTCCACTGCCGCGCGGCCTCGAGATCGAACCACACCCAAGTCGTCGGTGTTGGAATTTTCAAGGCCTTGAGCAAGTAGGCTTGCGAAATCTTGTCGTCGAAATGCCAACAAGTGCTCTGGTCGGGATAGACGACCATTCCAAGTTCGCGTTCCAGCACGGGCAAGAGACGACGCGCGATCTGGCCCATACCATTCATGTGCCCCCATCGCCACATGAAGCCCTGACAGCCTTGAACCTGCTCGAGGATGTCGGCCCGGTACACATCGACCCAGCGGACGATGTGCCCGGCGCGCTCCAGACCCTCGGCCCAGCGTGGCGACGAAGCATCGGGTATGCCCTTTGACCGGTAGTCGTCAGGCTGGATGGCGATCGTGAATGGCATGCTCGTTAGTCAAATACTGGGCCCAGCCGCGCGGCGCGATGACAGAACAGCCAAAATCTTGCCGCGCCTGATCGACGGACATTTCGCGGTCGTCCGAAACGATGCGACACGCTTCAGGTGAACTGCTCACCAGCGGATACCGAAATGCACCAAAGCTTTCGCGAATGAGGGCGATCTTCCGCCAGTCGAACCCCATCAACGATGCGTGCGCTAGTTCGGCCATGGGCGGCGCCCAAGCACAGGTTATAAGGCCCATTGGTTTTGGAGAGTTTGCCAAAGGGCCTTCGCCTTCGCCGGCAACGATTCCATCGGTCAGAGACAAGATGCGCCGCTGCGGTTGGTCGGCGAGCGTTCCGTCGAGTCGTCCGTAGCGCAGGATCCGATTGAGATCGAGCACCATCCGCCACACGGTGTCGTTGCCGTGCCAGGAGCCTTCCAAGCCGCGGCGTTGGCTCGCAGGCATGGCTTTTACCTGCAGCCGCGCCAAGCCGCGCCAGAGCTCGTAACGGGCCCGGCCGATATTCATATTGGCGCGATCTGCGCAGTACTCGATCAGTCGGCGGCGAAGCGATCGCCCCGGATAGCAATCTCCACCCGAATCGGATCCGCCGACGCGGTGATGCGGCAAAAAGTCCTTGTTGCCGTTCAATCCAACCAGGTTCTTCAGTGCGCCGGTTAGACCGGCTTTGCTATGTGTCTTCAGCTTGGGAAGTGACACCACGAGATCGGCCTCAAACGCTTCCTTGCAAAGCAAGTACTGATGCCTTCCTGGCCGGTGCGTTTGCGACATCTTGCGCGGATCGTAGTCGGTAACGCGGAAACGGCCTGCGGGCGAAGAAAGCGGTTCGAGCAGGCTGTCGTCCCTCAAATCGAAAAGCAAATAGCGATCGGCGCTGCGGGCTTCCTCGTGGACGCCCGTCGAAAGATTTGGTCCAGCCGAGATCGTGCGGCGAAAATCGACGATGTCAAGTTTTACGTTCGCGGCCGCGCAAACTGTCTGCGCAGCGCAGCGCAGCTCCGGCTTGACCAAGGAGTCAAAGTCGCAAGACTGCACAGGAGCGTCGCCCAAGATAACGCGGCGCGGCTTCGCAAGGCAAACTTCCTGCAAGACCGCCAGGATCACCCGGTCGTGCGTGACCAGGCAGGTCATACCATACCCGCCGCGGTTGCGATGCGACACCCAATTCGGCTTGAGCAGCACCGTGCCACCGGGTTGTACGGCGTCGGCCATGGGCGAATCGCGATGGGTTCGTCCCAACCCTGCCGCGCGTAAAGCACGCCGCACCAAATCCGCCACGTGCTGGCTGTCGTCGTACGCTCGGTCAGGTTCGAACGCAACGAGACTTGCATCGTGGGCGATGCCTACGATGGTCTCGTCGATATCCGTGGCTGCTTGGTCGATCACGGTTGTCTTGCAGGTGCGGTCGCGATGGATGCCGTTTCGTAAACGGCTTTGGCGCCAGATACGGCGTCTGCCACTAGTTGTCGATTGTTGCCGGTCGGCGCGCCGAGGATCTCCAGCGACGAAATGCCGTTGTAGCCGCTGACCCGCAGCGCCTCGGCAAATGCCGCATGATCGACGCCCGAGGAACCGAACGGGCCGTAGCGAACCTCGCTGATGTGAAAGTGCTTCACGAGCGGTAGAACCAAACTGATCGTAGTGCGTGGGTCTTCGCCATTGAGGTGCATCGACGAGCTGTCCAAGTGCAGACCAAAGCCCGGACTAGCCACACGTTCGACAAGCTGCTTGGCCTCGGCGACGTTGTTGATGAAGTCGCAACCCAGCGAGGCGGGCAACGGCTCGATGCACAGACAAGTCTCTCGTTCGGCGGCTCGCGCCCCCGCAGCCCGAAAGAACTCCGTGGCGATGTCCAGGGCCGCCTCGGGCTCCATCGCACCTCTGTGACGATTGGAGGGCGAACCAAACACGAGCGCCTTTGCGCCGAGCGCTTGGGCCAGATCGAAAATATACGTCAGATATTGAATCGTTTCCTCGCGCTGTTGCGGCGTGTCGAATAAACGCAATTGCGGCTGCTGGTAGAGCAGCGACTGCAAGGCCACGATCCGCAAACCACAACGCTCGACGTTTTGGCGATAGGCGAGCAGCTCTGTCCGGGCGACGCTGGTCGGATCGCTCCACAGTTTGGTTGGCGCCACTTCTAGGCATTGGCAGCCCAATGCTGCCAGGTCGCGCAGGATGGTATCGTCTTCCTCGGCGGTCCAGGCGAGATTTGAGATTCCAACGTGCATGGTTTCGGATACTAGACGTTGTCTTGTCGCGGCGTTTGGGTTATCAGGACTTCGGGAAAGCGCGCACGAAGTCACGAATCGCAGCGACTGCTTCGTCGCGCGTGTACATGTAGCCGGACTCCGCGCTGTTGCGGTAGCTCAATCGCGAATGCAAGTCGTAGTTTCGAGGTTCGCGCTGGCAAGTGTTCTGGAAATCAAGATCGAAGCATTCTCGGGCGACTTCACGTGCGGTCAGGGGCGCGACCGACACGTGTACCAAATTCGCGTCTTGGCTCAAGAAATGCGTCAAGTCGCGCCACAGGTTGTCGAGATGGTAGAACTGAAACACGTCGCGGTCATCGGTCAGGTGCAGGGCGTTGTCGTGCATCAAGTCCCAGAGGAAGTTTTTTTTGAGTCCACGGCCATACAGGTGCGGAAAACGCACGATCAGATGGTTCGGGAACTGCTCCGCCACCCAGCGTTCTAGCTCACGACGATGCAAGCCATAAGGCAGCAGCCGGCTTTCGTCGATCGGCGAGTCCTCGTACTGTGGGCCGACGCCCGAGAGGACATCCATCGTCGAGATATGTAGGAACTTGCCCGCTTGCACGGTCCGCACGTTGTCCCACAAACGGGCGATGCCTTCACGATCCTGTTGCGGCTCCTGGTTTGCTTTCCAGCGTAGCGACGAGACTCCGGCGTTGATCAGCAGATCGAACTGTTGACCACGGATTTCGGCGATATTGGCGCTGTTGTACAGGTGGGGAGTCGAAATGGCCGCGGCCAGATTCGACCCGACAAAGCCCGTGTATCCTACGATGGCGATGCGCATCTTGATCCAATAATCGTGCAATCTGTTACGGCGACGACGTTGCTATGGCATGGTCTCCCGACCATGCCATCTGAAATGTGCGCTGGTCAGGTGACGGTCGTCCAACCGCGTTCGGCGATCTGCCGCGAAATAAGCATCAGCCGCAAACCCGTCGATCCAATTCCTCGGCCAGGCTCAGGCAGGTGACGAGCTTGCCGCCGAGAACTTGATAGAAGTTCGGCTCCAGTTCGACAATGACGGACGGTCGAGCCTTGGTGCGATCGACTTCTGGATCGGCGATGAACGTGCGGGGCGTGAAGTAGCTCTGCAGCTTGGTGACCTGATCCATGAACGTGAAATAGTAGTCGGCCTGCTCCCGCATGCGTTCCCAGTTGGAATAAAACGCATCGCGGTAGACGAGCGGTCCGGTGGATTCGACCCGCGCATGCACGCTGTAATTGACGCTGTAGTGCCAGTAGGTCGTCTTCGAGAAGCCAAACGGCAGCATGCTGCAAAAAGGACCATCCATGAGCGTGATGCCGGGGATCTCCTGCTCGCAGTGGACTTTGACCATCTCGACCAACTGCACCTGGTACTTAGGCGATTGCGGATGGCCGTGCCAGTTCAGATTGCCGTACGCGGTATTGATCAACACCGGGGCGCGGTATTCGCCAGCGGTGGTCAACAGCGTGAACGGCTCGCGTCCTTCTTGCCGCAGAGCCCGCACGCCCATCCGCAGAGTGACTTGCTTGGCCTGGGTGAGCTGGTTCTTTAGCAGGCTTCGTAATACTCCGACGTCGACCACCGGCTCATACGCCTGCCACAACGCGGCCAACCGCCCAGGGCGGAGGATCGAGGGATGCGTCTCGATCAGCCGATACTCGAGCATCTTTTCTTTTCGCAGACGTGAGAGAAACTCAGCGTATTCTTCGGCCGACGTTTCCGAGCCCTCGGCGACGACGCCGTAGTAATTCTCGAACGACCGCAATGCCTGCTTGAATGTGGACGCAAACAAATTGTAAGAATCGAGGCTCTCGTAGGCTGTTTCGACACTACGCGGATAGTGGAAACCAGAGTGAACCCGGTTCTGGTTGACGAACGAGGCGCCGGTGAGCACTTCCTCTTTCTCGTCGATGACCAGGACTCGCAAACGCTTCGACAACCGCAGCGCCGCCGTGACGCCGAACAGTCCCCCCCCGACCACGATCACGTCATAGTCATTCATTCGCCTACTCCCGAGATCCTGCTGGGACGCGATTCGAGGTTCGTTCCGAGAGGGAATCGAGCGGCTCGGCGAGTTGTTGTCGGAAACATCCCACCACACGCTCGGGTAAGAACTCGCGGGCGGCAGTCAACGAGTTGGCGACCAGTTCGTCTCGGCGTTTCTTGTCCTCACACAGCCGACGCAGCGCCGCCTTCAGAGCAGACTCGTCGGGTTGGTCGACGATTTCGGCGCAGTCGTGCCGGCGAAGCCAGTGGGTCACAAAGGCGTTCCTAGGGCTATGCGCCAGGATGGGCCGCCCGGCCAACACGTACGACGTCGTGCGTGTGGGGAAGATGGTCTGGTATTCGACGTCGCTGTAGCCGCCTTCCAGGCCGTGCGGAAGGAACAGTATATCGTGCTGGTGAAGTGCCGCGGTGACTTCAGTTTGCGCAACGCGCGTGTAGGTGATGTTGGGACCCCGAATGCCCACTTTGGCGTAAAACCAATCCGGCGTGGCCGTGAAAACGGTGAAGCGAATCTCGTTGGGATCCTGAAAGGCATTGAGAAACCGCCGTGCGGCGTCGATGTTCGATTCGTTCAGGTTGCCCAACAGCGCAATCCGAACCGGAACGCGTGCCGGTGGAAGCTCGACCCGAACGGGCAGCGGTTCGTCGAGAACATAAGCCAATGTCTCGAAGCGGACGCCTGGATAGTGTGCCTTGTAGTAGTCGCGTAGGCCGTCGTTCCAGGCAAACACGATCGGCGCCGCGGCAAACACACGCGGCTGCAGCCAACGAGCGAACGCTCCTGCGGCGCCTGAGCGGTTCTCGACATAGGTATTGTGGAAATACGGATAAAGCGGCAAGCGAAAGTGCCGCGCGACGAGGTACGCGGCGAGCATGTGGAACTCGTTGGGAAATACTGCCACAACCGCCCGACACGACTCGCGGCGCACAATTCGTGACAACCGCATCACCATCAACGGCAACAGCAGCCACCGGATCCAGCGGACGTATCGCTGGCCGCGCTTGGGCCACGTCCATTCTTTGTCGACATAGTAGATGCGCGGCAGTTTGGGGTCGCGGCCCGAGCAATCGATCCGGGCGGGCCGCTCGCCGGCCAACACCATCTCGTCGTTGGTGAAGTGCCGCGACAGGTTTTCCACGATAATCGACGATCCAGCAAGTTGCGGCGGCAATCCCCACGAAACGAGAAGGATCTTGGCGTTCGGACCCGGCAGAGTCGATTGCGCGATGGGCTCTGAACGAGGCGCCGTTGCGTCGTGTATTGCGGAGCGCGTCATGAGTGCTCCACCTCGACGGGCGTCGGCGCGGAACGAACTGCGGCGGGGGAGCTATCGGCAAAGTCCGTACCAGCCGCCAGCCGTAAGAGCGCCTCGGCCGTGCGCTGGCCGGCCTTGCCGTCGAGCCGTCCCAGTTGCTGGAAGATCATGGCGGCCCGACCCTCGGCGTCGAGACTTGGATCCGCAAGGTAGCGGTCGGCAAGCTGCACGAAGTGTTCTCGCGATTCCGCCAACGCGATGCCACCGGTTTCGAGGATCTTCGCCGCGTGTGTGTAATGAACGAATCGGCGGGCCGATAGTTCGGGCTGGATCGGCTCGTCGCCGTCGTATGCGAGATTGATGATCGGCGTGCCCGCGCAGGCGGCGTCGATACTCAACGTCGAATTGGGAGTAACCACGATGTCGGCCGCGGTCAACAACTCGGCCAGGTGGGCCGCGTCGGCCTTGGGCAGATCCCAGTCGAGTTTATCGGACTGCACGCGTGGCTCCTCGACGGTCACGTCAGGGCCGGCAAGCTGTCGGAAAGGTTCGAGCGATCGGCTGTAGTGCCCCCGAATGACTTGTGGGTGCAGGCGAATCCAAATATGCAGCGTGCGCGAGAACTTGCCCGCTCGCGAATCCTCGACGATCGACCGCAGGATATTGATTTCGTGTGGGAGCAATGGGGGGTTGATCGTGCCATAGACCATGAGTGCGGCGTCGGCAGGCACGCCGTGCGCACGCCGCCACGCGGAGCGGTCCAACCGATCTCGCAGGCCGAAGTAATGATCGAATTGAGCGGCGCCGCACCACTGGATCCGTTCGCGCGGAAAGTTGTGGTACTGGACCGCCTCGTTCTCCATCAACTTGCTCCACACGAGCAGATGGTCGGGCACTCCCCCCATGTAGCCCTTGCTCGTCAGATTGTCCCAGGACAGCATTACCGTTGCGGTGGGAATGCGCAATCGACGGGCGGCCCGCAAAACGTGGATATCGTCGGGGTTGAAGCCGGCCGTGCCTGTGACGAGCAAGTCGGGCTTGTGACGTAAAAGTATCTCGTCGTACTCGCGTCCCGCGTACAGTTTGGCCTCGATCCCGATGTAGGCATTGCGCAAAGGAGCGATACGACCTAAGAACATGTTCGCAGCGCGGGCAAACCAATAACGCTTGGGCGCTTGTCGGCGGAAGGCTTCGTTCTTGTAGTTGAGCGTGTTGCCCAAAGACGGATTCATCAGTAAATACTGCCGCAGCGTAATCAGATTGGCTTCGACGCGCGAGAAGCGGCTGGGCATTTCCGCGAGCGTGATCTGCGGATGGTCGAACTCCTTGCGAAAGTACGCTTCGTTCGCCGCACGCGAGACGATGACGAGCGAAGCACCTTGGGCCAGCAGCGTCTCGGCGATGGCCGAGCGCAGCAGCATGCGGGCCTGAAAGCCGTGCGTGATGTTGAAGAGGAGCTTGGTCATCCTACGCGATTGGCTCGACAATAAATCCTAGGTGGCCGTTCTTAGCCGCAACCACGAATGGTGTCGCACGGGCTCGACAAACCAGATTGGGTCGCGCTCGGCGGCCAACCAATGGCAAAGTTCAGCATCGTATCGGAAGCCGTGCGGCGAATTCATCAAATACTTGACGCTGGTAAGACGGTTGTCAAACAAGAAGTGGCAGACGTCGATGCCCGCATCGAGCAGTTGGGTCGTATCGATGCAGGGCATCTGTGTGCCCGGCTTCGAAGGGCTCTCGTTGTAAGGGCCGTCCACGTACACCAGGTCAATCCGGCCGGAAAAGTGCGGCCGGTACGTGGGGGCGTAGTAACAAACTTCGGTCCCGGAAATCATTTCCACGACGCGCTCGGCGAGTTCGAATCGGACTAACTCGCGCAGTTCGACGGGCAGCCGATTGGCCGTTTCATCGAGATAACGCTGACTGTTGTCCAAGCTCACCAACAGTACGCCTGGATTGCGCGCCGCGTACTCCGCGAAAACGCACGTCGTCGCTCCGCTGCCACATTCCAGGATCGTACGCGGTCGCAAGCGTTCGAGCATTTTGGCCAGCTCGACCAGTTGCATTGAGCAGTGCGCGGTCGCCAATCCTCCTGCTTCGCGTTGTTGACGCAAATACTGGTCGACCCGCGGCATATGTTGGGACACCGTCTGGCGAGACGATTTCAAGGCATCTTCATAGCGCCGGGACATAATGAAGCCCGACGTGCGCCGCAGCGCCCAACTCAACCGACGTTTCATCCAACGCTTCACGCGGGCCTCCGATGACAGCTCAAACGCACAAACGACTCAATCGGCGTCCAGATCGTTTTCCAACGTCTTGACGACGCGCGCCGGGTTGCCGGCAATCACCGAGAAGGGCGGCGCCGACTTGGTTACGACCGCGCCGGCCGCCACGATCGAACCGCGTCCGATTCGGACCCCCTTCAGGATCATCGCGTAACGACCCAGCCACACGCAATCCTCGATGACAATCGGCGCGGAAGCGACGTCGTCGCGCGTCCATTTCCAGGGCGGCGTGTTGGGCGGACTTTTGGTCATCTCGCGGCGGGCGCGGGGCGACGTAGGATGGTTGTTGTTGTCGCAGAGATAAACTTGCTCGGCCCCGTACACGTGATCGCCGATCTCGACCGAACAATTGACGCCGATGAATGTTCCAGAGCGAAAGCTACAGTAACTGCCGATTTTCAGTCGACCCTGACCGAAGATCGTCACGCCCGCATCGAGCCAGACGTGGCTGCCAATCGCGATCGGCTTGCTCGCAGGATCCGAAACGTGGAAACGACACTGGCCCGATAAATGGATGTCGTCGCCAAAGTTCGCGCACGCTTCCAATTGCTGCCAGGCACGGCGTGTCAGCCGCTTCGCACGATAGCCGACGAGCAGATCCAGGACTCCCATGCGGTCTTGTGAAACTTTCCTTCTTCCGTTCCGCGAGTAACCCCGCGGCCCGCAGTCTCTAGGGTACAGCCCGACGCAAGCGCGCCGGCAGCGCGGCATGCAGCAAGTCGATGGCCCAACGAATATCGGCGCGCTTTAAGCCGAACAACCGTACGGGCGCCGGCGCGATCATATTGCGATACAACCAGATGGCCGCGATCGACATCGTTATGTAGCTGGCCGATGATGAAATCGCCGCTCCATCGATCTTGAAAAGTGGGACCATGATGAAGTACAGCGTCACGCCTACCACGGCGCCTGCCACGGCGGTAATGCTCGAACGGCCTGGCGCCCCATTGGCCGCAAAGTATTTGGAGATGACCTTCGTCGTGGTGAAGCACACGGTGCCGGGAATCAGCAACAGTAGCGGCAATGCGGATCCCGCGTATTTTGGCATCAGTATCGGCAAGAGCCAGTATCCGAGCAGACCAGCCGCCAGCGACGATAGGCCGACGGCGAAGAACAAGATGCGGTGAATCCGGCTGGTCAACGCAATCCGATGCTCGGAGTCCTTTTCGCCCGCGATCCGGTTGAACAACACGAATGCCAGCGAATCGGGCAGCATCCAGAGCATTTCAGAAATCTTTACCGCCACGGAGTAAAGTCCGAGCACGTTGCCCGGAGCAAGCACGCCCAGCAGGAATTGGTCGAGCCTCAGATTGGCCCGGACTGCGACGTCGGTGGGCCAAATCTTCAGGCCATAGCGAAATCCCTCGCGCAGAAACGGGCCATTGAGCGCCAACTGGGGCCGATAGCGTCGCCACGAACCCCACACCAGGTAGACCGCGACGATCAGATTGGTGGCAACCACGGCCGCGACGGCGCCGGCGACTCCCAACTTCAATGCGACCACGAAAACCAATAGGGCAACGCTGTTTACCAACGGCGTGGCGAGCGTGACCCAGTTGTTTAATGCAAAACTAGAGTCTCCCAGAAGGACCCGCGTGAGCATCAAAATGGCGCCTTGTATGGGCAGCACCAGCAGCGTCGGAATCATCAGCGACGCCGGAATGGCTGCCGCCGTCTCGCCGAGCCAACCAAACTGCCACAAAAGTCCGACAAGGACCGCGTTCGCCAATCCCTGCAAGAGGCCGACGAGCAGCGACGTCGGGAGTACGTCGCGAGCCGCATACTTGCCGCTGCTAATGTAATAGATGATCGAGCCGCCAAAGCCCAGCGTCGCCACAGGCAGCACCAGCGATCCGAACAAACTCAGAAAAGTGAACTCGCCCTGCCCTAGCGGTCCCAGCATCCAAGCCACAAGAAAGCCCAGCGGAAGCGAGATCACGCGCGTGGCCAGTATCCAAAGCGTGTTGCGCGCCGCCGACGGTCGAGCCGGCGCGCTAGCGCGGCCAGGATTGGCTGAACTCAGTTCCGACACCGCGGCGCCGCGCGACGATTCGGCGGCTTCGGAAGCGGAATTGGCGGTCGGCTCGTCGATTTTCATGCAGACAAAATAGCGCGATTGCGAGCAGGCACAGGGTCACCATACAGGCGAGACGTTGTTACGTGGCGACCGCAACTGTCGTATTAGCGAGGCTTCGACCGACGCAGTTCCGACGAGAATGGTTTCTGACCAATCGCAAAGCACGACGTTCCGACGGGCAACGGCACGTAGTTTCCGATTGAATGCTCGGCAACGGAAAGGCCTTCCACAATTCGCGAAACCACGCGATTTCCCACTTGCACCTCGTATTGCGATTTGCCGGCGTTCGCTTTTGCCGGATACAGGAGCTTACGGGCAAACATCGGCAAAACGGCCCAAAAGAACAAGTACCGGCGCTTCACGACATCGAACCCCTCGGACATCAGAAGGTCGACCAACGGCTTCCGCGAATATCGACGGAAGTGACCGTTCATCACGTCATGCTCGCTCCAAAGCCTCATGAGCGCGGGCACGGTCAATACGACCATTCCCCCCGGCTTCAATAACTCGAATACCTTTTGCAGAGCCTCACGATCGTGTTCGATGTGCTCCAGCACATCGAGCATGAGAATCAGGTCGTATCGCTGGTCGGAGGCATAAGTGCCGTCGAAATCGAGAACCTCGATTTGGGAACTCCTAGCCGGATTGGTAACGATCCGCGCGTCCGACTCGATTCCATTGACGGCGCCGAATCTCTCCAGAAAGTCGAAGAACAGGCCATCGCCGCAACCGATGTCGAGTATTCGATCCAGTTTGTTCTTTCGCGAGAGTCGCGTGATTTCCCGTTCGATGAAAGTTCGTCGCGCGCGCCACCACCAGTGCTGGTTCCACAACGCCGCGTAGCGCTCGGCGTAAGCCACGTCCATGCGATTCTTGACCGCAGGCACGCCCTGCTGCAAAGCATCACGCGGGAGTACGTCGCGCTGGGATATGTCGGTTGAAGGAGTACGACTCACGGAGCAAGTCTCGGGATTTGTATCAGAGTAAGTTCAAGATGCTTTGGGAGCGTCCGTCGCCTTACCCTGGTGCTGATTATCGCAAAACATTTCGAAATCGCAAAAAAATGCACTGATTGCAATGCAGAGGGATCGTGTCGAGTCGCATACAGGCCTTGCTGGCAAAGGGGCGATGCATTGCTGGCGCTGCGGTGCGGATTGCTGCCCGGATAGACTTGCCCCAGCAGGCGCTAGCTTGCTGCGAAAGAGGCGAATTGCCGGAATCGGTTGCAACTGGCCCCAAGTTCTCAGCTTTGCGGATCGCCACTGCTCGCCTGCTTCGCGGCTGTCGTAAATCACATCGAAGCGCCGCAAGAGCTCGTCGCGCTGCGATTGGTTGAGACGCTGTAAGGGATCGTCGACGTCGCGCTCGTCCATGCACAATACGTAGTCGAACCTGCCGAGATCCTCGGTTGCCCCGTATGTGGCAAAGTATTCCAGGTCACGAGTCAGGCCGCAGCGGCGCTTAACCTGATGATAAAACTGAGGTGTCGTCAACACGGCGCTGCCGGGCCTGACGTGCTCGTCTACCAAGCCGGCAAGTAAGCGATCCATTTCTCGACCATTCGTTAAGTTCGTATAGGGAGTGCTGACCAATCCATGCCTACAAACTACGACCGCCAGCAGCGCAACCACGGTCGCGCCTATCGCAGTTCCCACGCGTGGCGACAGGATCTCCAATCGCATGAGCGAACGACCAAAAAGAAAAGCAGCTGTCGGCGCCAAAATGACGAAATACCACATGCCAAAGTTCGTCCGCGCGGCAATGTAGAAGAATCCACCGGCGTAAGCGATCGCCATGCAGCGCTCGGTAAAACTGGTCCATGTGGAGCGCCAGGCCAACCACGGCGTAAGTAGCAGCAGAAGCGTGAATTGCGGAATGCCCCACAGCAATTGCCGCAGAATCAGCGCAGGCGTGGCGCGCTGCGAAATCACTTGCATGTGGTACATCGTCCCAGAATACAAATCGGGAACCGAACTCGCGCCGTGTAGTACGACAATGGGCAGCGTATAGAGTGCGAGGAACAGTGCGCCGGCGGCCACCGCGCCCAGGGACAACCGCCGAAACTGTTGGCCGTCGCGTTGGTGGACCGCGGCGACGACAGCACAGAGCCAGCCGACGCCGCCAACGAGGATCGCCAATTGATGAAACAATCCGGCCGCGGCCCAAAGGACAGCCATTATGCAGGTTTGCCGCAGCGTTTGCCGCGGCCGCAATTGCCAGAGCATGCCGAAGAGGCAAAGGCCGGCGCCGGCATCAGGCCGCACCACCGATTCGTCGAAATAGGAAAAGAAGATGAATAAAAGCGATGATGCGAGCGCCGCCCACGCGCTGAAGTGCCCCCGGTACATCAGTCCAATCATACATGCGACAATGGCCAGACGCAGCAGCACGGCATTCAGGCGGACGGCCTCCCAACCGTTTCCCGTCACGATTAACCACGGCGCCTGCATGAGCCCATTGCCAGCCGGGTGACCATACTGAAGTTGCTCGATCCCATGCCCCAGATATTCGTTGTGCGGACCGCGCCACTTGCCGTGGTCGACGAGCTCGTAGACCGGGTCGAAGAAATGGCATTCGTCCTGCACGATGAGCGCCGTATGGAAGGTGCTTACGGTCACCCAGCCCCAAATGAGCAACAGGATCGCGGCACTTGTATGGCATGCAAGCGGTCGCGATGCGGCGAGTTGACCCGGCGATGAATCGGTTTGTATCAATGCAGTCGTGCGAGCGTTCGTATCGAGGCTGGATCGGAGCAAAGCAGAACTATCTCCACGTTACGAACGCGGCAACGTATCAGCGTGTGGCGCGTCGCCCAAGACCTCGGCCTCGATCCAGCGCGGACGGTGCTTCACTTCCTCGTAGATCCGGGCGATGTACTCGCCTTGCAGACCGAGTTGCGTCAACTGCACGCCGCCGAGGAACAGCAGGATAATGGTCGCGCCGGCCCAGCCAGGCACTTGCGAGGGCGAGTGGCCGAGAAACTCGAACCCGACGATGCGCCAGATGAGCACGAACAGCCCCATGCCCAGACAGCCCACCACCATCAGAAGCCCCAGGTAGATGGAGAGCCGCAAGGGAAACGTCGAAAACGATAAAATGCCGTCGCTTGCCAGGCGGAATAAGGCTCGCAAAGGATACTTCGTCTCGCCCGCTGCGCGTTCCGCGCGCTCGTATTCCAGCCCGACTTGCCGAAATCCGCACCAGGAGCGCAAGCCGCGCAGAAACGCGTTCTGCTCCGGCATGCTGCGCAGCACGTCGGCCACGCGGCGATCGATCAAGCAGAAATCTCCCGAATCGAGCGGCATGTCAACTGCGGCCAGGCCCCGCAGCAGACGGTAGAACGACGCGTAGCAGAATCGCTTCCAGAGGCTTTCCTTGCGGTGCGTGCGTACCGCGTACACGACGTCCGCGCCCTCACGCCATTTGGCCAGGCACTCGGCCAGCAATTCTGGCGGATCTTGCAGGTCCGCATCGAGCATGGCAATGGCGTCGCCCTGCGCGTGCGCCAGTCCGGCGTTGAGCGCGGCCTGATGACCGAAGTTGCGCGACAGGGCAACGAGCTTCAACCGGGGCTCTTGCTGGTGCAGGCGCCTGACAATCTCTCGGGTTTGATCGCGCGAGCCGTCATCGACAAAAATGACCTCCCAGTTGACTCCCAACGCCGATAGCGCCGGCACGAGACGATCCTGCATCAGCGGCAGCATCTGCTCTTCGTTGTAGCAGGGAATAACGACGCTCAGTTTGGGAGACTGCGGTCGAGGCATGTTAGTCAATGCACTTGGTCCCTTGAGCCCGAGAGAGAATTTGCTCGGCACGCTCCAAATCCGCCGGAGAATCGATATTGACGCTGTTGGCGGCGACTAGTTCGACGCCGCGAAGGCGGGATCCGAACAGGCTGTTTTTTTCCATCAGCACTTCGCGACGAGTTACGTACACCGACCCCTCACGATGGTAAGCAGCGGGCAGCGCCTGTCGCCGGGGAATGGGCGTGACTTCACCCGTGCTGAGGTGCAAGTCTCCGTCTGCATCCGGGAAATAGACCCAATGCGGATTGTACTTATCGGGAACCGCCAGCAGCGTGACAACCGCGTCGGCATCGGTGGATTCCAACACCTCGATGCAGCGATCGATATCCGAAGGTTGGCGGAGCGGATTGGTCGGCTGTAACAGGCAAATAGCGTCGTAGCGATCGCCGTCAGCTTCCAGGCGGCGCACCACGTCTTGCAGCACGGGCAAAGTGGGGGTGTCGTCGCGAGCCAGCTCCGAAGGTCGCAAGAAAGGCACGTCGAGCCCCATTTGTCGCCCTGCCTCGGCGATCTGCTCGTCATCGGTTGAAAGCACAACGCGCGACAACCGCGCGGCTGCCAGGGCCGCCTCGGCCGTGTAAGCCAGCAGCGGCTTGCCGGCCAACAGCGCAAGGTTCTTCCGCGGAATGCCTTTCGAGCCGCCGCGGGCCGTAACGACGCCCAACACACGCAGCATGTCAGACCCCGCCCTCGCCAGGCAGCTCGTAGGGGAAGTGCAACCGCTTCTGCACATAGGGCGTTAGCCGAACGATTGCCTCGGCGATTCGCTCCGCCACGTGGCCGTCGCCGTACAGCGTGCTGGGCGCGTAGCGTCCATGGGTCAGATGCCGGCGGATCGTCGACTCGATTTCGTCGGCCACGGGCAGCGTCGGCTTGACGTGAACGTCGTGCTCCCGTCCCTCCTGGCGATTTCCAACCAACACGACTGGGGTGCCGAAGTAGCCCGCGTCGCGGACAAAACTACTGGAATTCCCAATGGCGCAGGCCGTATTGGCGAGCACCTTCAGGTACTTTTCCGGGCTCAAGTTCGTCAGCGTGCGCAGCCAGGTTGGATTGCGGCGGTCCCTAAAGGTGCGGATCGCCTTGCTGATGTGGTCCGAGCCGGCGTCAATGTTCGGCCACAACAGCACGGTTTGCGTACTCAAGCGGTGTAGGGCTTCGAGCACCGCTTCCATTTGTTGCCGTTCGCCACCAAATTCCGTCGTCGTCGGATGGAACAGCACGAGCTGGAACGGTTTGCTGACGTCGATCGTCGCGCCGCTGCCGCGGCTATTCAATACGGCCGCCTCGAGTTTGCGGTCCATGGTGCGGGCGATGTCGCTGCTGGGGCAACCCGTGCCGAGGATCGTATCGGGTCGTTCCCCCATCCGCTTCAGGTACAACGCCGACCGGGACGTACTGGGGAAATGAAATTGGGCGAACTTGCTGATTGCGTGGCGAGCGCTTTCGTCGATCGAGCCCGAAACCTCGCCCCCTTGAACGTGTACCAAGCAGCGGTTCATATAGGCCGCCGCGATGGCCGCGGCCAAGGCCTCGTAGCGATCGCCGATCAACAGCACGATATCGGGTTTCAATCGTTGGAATTCGCTGCTGAATTCGACGATGCCGAAGCCGACGCTCTTGGCCATTGTCGTGGGCGTCGAGCCTTCGAGCTCCATGTAGACTTCGCCGTCGACGCGAAAGCCGTCCTCGCGAACCACGTCGACCGGTTGCTGGAATCGCTCGAGCACCATCGTGCCCGAGGCGACCACTTGTAGTTCCAACTCCGGACGCGCGGCGATGGCCTTCATCACGGGCTTGAGCCGCCCGTAATTGGCGCGATCGACGAGCACGACGCAGACTGTTCGGCGCTTGTTGGCGCTACTCAAAGTCGTCCTCCAAAAGGAGCGTATCGATGGTCACGGCCCGTTTGAGCTTGCGCCCCACGACGGCGTCGAATTGGCTGGCGGGGATGCCCGTGCCGGGTTTCTTCAGGGCCAGGTCATCACCCGACAAACGATGGCCCATAGGCAAGTCGCCCGCGGCGACGACGCTCTTGCCGAATGTGCGGCGCAAATCCGCCAATTCGGCCGCAATCGCTTCTTTGTCGATTGGATTGTGAAGGGCCGTTTCGATGAAGCGAACTCCCTCGGCGAGTTGCCTCAGTTCAGGGGGCGTGAGCGAAGCCGTCACGTCGGGGCCAAAGCAGTCTCGCGAGAGCACGATATGCACTTCGAGTAGGCTCGCACCCAAAGCTACCGCTGCAAGTCCAGCGTAAATTGTGCCTGAATGGTCCGATAGGCCGACCGGGCAACCGTAGCGTTCGCTGAGTTGCTCGAGCACGTTTAGCCCAATCCGCTCGGGCGGACAGGGGTACGCGGTCGTACATTGAAAAATTGCGACGGGCGCGCCCTGCGATTGCACGCATTCGACGGCCGCATCCAGCTCGCTCCAACCGGCCAGTCCGCTCGAAAGCAGCACGGGCTTGCCCGTCTGGGCCATTCGCTTGAGCATCGGCAGGTTCGTCAGCTCGCCGGCGCCGACTTTCCAGGCCGGCACGCCGAGGCGTTCGAGCAGTTCGACCGCCTCGATCGAGAACGCCGATGAGAGGAACACCAGGCCGCGGTCGCGAGCATGAGCGGCCAGGTCGCGCCACTGCTCGAAGGTAAACTCCATCCGCTTCCAGTAGTCGTAGCGAGTTGCGTCCTGCGGCGAGAACTTAACGCGGAATTGTTCTGCCGGGGTCGATTCGGCGGCGGCGATGTGGGTTTGAAACTTGACCGCATTGACGCCAGCTCGCGCGGCCACGTCGATATACGCGTGCGCCGTTCCGAGACTGCCATCGTGAGCCTGGGCCACTTCGGCGACCAGAAAGCAATTCTGGCCGACACCGAGGCGAAAGGCCCCTACTTCAAAGACTTTGTGCGAGGAATCCACGAACCTACGAATTCATGCGAATCGAGAGAATTGTCGCAGGCAAGAAATAATCAGCTTGCGGACAGTGAATCAACATTGTGACAACGCTATGGTCAGGAGATCGCGGCGCAATCGCGCGATCGTTGGACATGCCGACTCAGTCCAGCGCCTCGACCTGGCAGTCGTCCAACAAGACCGAAGCCCCTCGCTGCAGGAAGTTCACGGCGACCATCAAACGCGTCTCGTTAGCGCGGCGGATAACTATGCCTTCCATGCCCATCAGCGCGCCGGAACGAATTCTCACCAGTCGGCCTGGTTCGATACGGGCCTCGGGCGTGAGCGGCTGGCCCACCTCGATCATGCGACGAATCCGCCGCAGGTCGTTGGTCAACTCGACGCCGTCGGATACCTCCAGGCAACGCGAGACGCAATTGGTCGTCAGGGCCGTATGGCGCCGAGTGGCATCTCCGTAGAGGAACACATATCCGGAAAAAAGCGGCACGTGCGACACACGCACGCGACCCTGCGGCGAGCGGCTGCGCTTGGGGACGAGCGGGGCATAGAACGATGCCTCTAGGGCGTGCAGCTTGCGCATGAGCTGCTTCTCGTGACGCGGCAGGCTGTACAAGGCCCACCAGCGTTCATCAGTCTGGGTGCCCACCTCGGGGCGGTCCAGCAATCCTTCGGGGAACAGGCTGGTTTCGGGTGAAAGTATCGGCATAAACCGTAGACCGGATGGGCAAATGTACGGGATGATCCCACAATCATACCCGCTCGCTCGCGGAACCATGTCGAATTTGTACTGGCACGAACGAACCCGCCCGCGCGCACTCCGTTCCCCTGGGCGACAATCGGTCGCCCGAACCCCACGGATCTGTCCCAAAACTCGGTTCGTAAACTAAATGATAGCTTTATCTTATGCGCCGCAGGTTGGCGGTCGACTGGACGTCCTATGACCACTTGGCAGGCTCGCTGCTTCTGAGCGTCAAGGTTACCCTGGATTCGCCGATTAGGCGTTCTTTTCGTGCCGTAACCTGGAGAATCTCGACGGTTGTCAGTCGGTGGCTTGATACCGTTGGCCCAGGACGGACCCGTGGTCGAAGTGCGGCAAAACCAGTATTTTTAACCTACCCAAGCCAATGCAACTTGTCGATGCACGGACGCTGGCCTACACGGCTTTTGCGAGGGTAAGCCTGGCGGTCGCGCAAGTTGAACGGGTTAGGTGGAAATGGATCGCTGGCCCCGCGATTCATTGCCTCTCGGGCGAGTGGACATTTGTGCAGAAAGCACGACCGAAAGGCATGTCCGTACGAAAGAGCTGCTCCTGCCAGGGAGGGCGTGAGAAACAGATCGTCAAAAAACTCGTTCAGCCGTCTAACGGCACGAGCTTGCCGCACGCCACGGCTTCCTGGGCCGCGAATGTGGCCAAGGTCACATTCCACAGGTCCGTTGGCGGAATCAGCGGGTCGCCACCGCGCCCCGCGCGCTGGATGAACGCCGCGGTCTCGGCGTCGTAGCCTTTGTCCTGGCGGAAAAGATTTTGCTTGGTGAAGTTCGACCAGCCGTAGCCGCGCAAACGGCGAAAATTGTCGAGCTCCAAGACACGCCCTTCGCAGAAGGCGGTCAGGCGTTCCTTGGGAAACGACCGATGGCCATTGGCGAAATAGTGCAGAGTTCCTAGCGATCCATCGGCAAAGGTCAGCGTGACGCTCGCATGGTCCGTGTGAGTTTCGATGCCGCGACCGCCGACTTCCGTGGCTTGCACGGCCACGATTGGGGACGACACGAGAAAGCTCATCAAGTCGAACCAGTGGCATCCTTCGCCCACGATCCGGCCGCCGCCAACCTGAGGATCGTGCAGCCAATGGTTCGCGGGCAATTGCCCCGCATTGACCAGCATTGTCATGCATGCCGGCTGCGAACGAGCGGCCAGCAATTGCCGCATCCGCACGGCATGCGGGGAAAAGCGGCGATTGAAGCCCACCATCAACTGCTGGCTCGAGGTTTGAGCGTAGGCCTCGCGAATCTGATTGAGTCCCTCGCGGTCGATTGCCAGCGGCTTTTCGACCAGCACGTGCTTTCCCGCACGCAGGGCTTCGACTGCCATCCGCGCATGCAGGTCGTGCCGAGTCGTGATGAACACGGTGTTGATGCTGGCGTCGTCCAGAATCGTACGGTAGTCGGTCGTGCTGGCCCGAAAGCCAAATTTCCGCGCCGCATGCGCGCCGCTGACACCGCCGGCACTGGCGATCGAAGCCAAAGAGACGTCAACGTGTCTTAGCGCGGGCAGCAACGAGCGCGTCGTGAACCCGCCGGCTCCGATCACGCCGACGACAACCTTGCCCGACGGCTTGCTCGACGGTGTGGCGGCAGGAACGCCCGCGGGGACAGAATCGATGTTCACCACGCGCGCCATCGGCGCGGCGGTCCGCGGGTATTCGAGCACAATGCCCAATTGGGCGCGGTCCGTCTTAAGCAGATCGTAGGCCCGCTCGGCGTCGGAATGTGGCACGCGTTTAGTAATCAGGGGCGCGACATTCAGCCTTCCCGCCGCCTGCAAGGCGAGCACCGCCTCGATGTTGCGTCGCTCGGTCCAACGTACAAAGCCGTAAGGATAATCGACACCCTGTTCCTCGTAGGTTGTGTCATGGCGACCTGGGCCATACGAGCACGACACTTGGAATGACAGCTCTTTGTCGTAAAACTCGGCCCGATTCAATTCCAGGTTCACCATGCCGACCAAGACGATCCGCCCGCGCTTGCGGGACATGCGGGCCGACTGGCTGACGATCGTGTCGTTCTTGGCCGAGGCCGTGATGAGCACGCCATCGACGCCATGACCGGCCGTTGCCGAATGCGCGGCGGCCACTGGATCGGCTCCCTCGCCGACGCGAACCGGCGTGGCCCCAAACGAGCGGGCCATTTCCAATCGTTGCGGATCGAGGTCGATCCCCAATACGTGTGCTCCGCCGGCCGCAAGCATTTGCACGGTCAGCAAACCAATGAGGCCGAGTCCGAAGACGGCCACCGTTTCTCCAATCTCGGGCCTTAGGAGGCGAACGCCCTGCATCGCGATCGCGCCGAGAATGGCAAAGCTGGCATGATCGTCGCTCACGGAGTCGGGAATCTTAGCGCACAGGTTCACGGGCCGGCAGACCATCTCGGCATGCGGCCCGTTGCTGGCCACGCGGTCTCCGATGGCAAAGTCTTGCACGCCCGAACCGATATCGATCACCACGCCAGCGCTGGAGTAACCCAGGGGGAGCGGTTCGTCGAGCTTCGAGAAGACGGCTTCGAGCGTGGGCAGAAGGCCGTCGGTGCGGACTTTATCGAGCACTTGCTTGACGCGATCGGGGTTTTGCCGGGCCTTGGTTACCAGGCTGGCCTGGCCGAACTCGACGAGCATGCGCTCGGTGCCCGCGGAGATAAGGCTTGCCCGAGTTTGGATCAGCAACTGGCCGCGACCCAGCGCAGGGCACGGCACGTCGAGCAGCTCGAGCACGCCGGAACGGAGATTTTGGACGACTTGTTTCACGCGGAAGTATACGCCATGCGTGGGAAAACGACCGGGGAGCCGTGCCGGCGCGCTCCCCTTTGGGTCGCGGCTAAACGCAAAAGAACTCTACCGCCACAGCCCGCGAGTGTCGACGACCACCTTTTCCTGCAGCACTTTGCGCGGCACATCCTTGAACTGCCGGTGGTCGGTCAGCAGCACTAGCACCTGGCATTGCGCCAGCACGTCGGAGAGCGAGTGCAGCGGGAACTCGTCGAAGCGGCTCGGCAAGACATAGGGATCGCAGGCCAGCACTTCGCCGGCCTTCATGGCTCGCAGCTCACGGACGATCTCCAGCGAGGGGCTTTCCCGCAGGTCATCCACATCCGCCTTGTACGTAAGCCCCAAGCAGCCGATCTTGGGCGAAGCAAACTGCCGCGCCAGATCGGCCACGTGCGCGACGACATGGTGCGGCTTCGCGTCGTTCACTTCGCGAGCCGTCCGCATCAACGGTGTCAGCTTGGGCGCCGCATGCACAAGAAACCAAGGATCGACGCTAATGCAATGCCCTCCCACTCCCGGTCCCGGAGAAAGTATGTTGACTCGTGGATGTCGGTTCGCCAGGGCGATAATCTCCCAAGGATCGATTTCCAAGAAGTCCGACAGGACTGACAGTTCGTTGGCAAACGCGATGTTCACGTCGCGATACGAGTTCTCGACCAGCTTGGTCACTTCGGCGGCCAGGGCGCTGGTGGCCAGGACCTCGCCATTGACGAAGGTTTCGTAGAACTCCTTGGCGCGGCGGGCACAGGCCGGAGTCATGCCCCCGACGACGCGGTCGTTCTGCACCGCCTCGAGCAAAATCCGTCCGGGCAGCACGCGCTCGGGACAATGGGCCACGAAGACGTCGCGGCCGACGACCAGATCATCGGGCACGGCATACGGAACGACCATCTTCTCGGTCGTGTGCGGAGGACTGGTCGATTCGAGGATCACCAGGTTGCCCGCGCGAACGTGCGGCCGGATCGTTCGCGCCGCCTGTTCGACGAAGGACAGGTCGGGCGAATGGTCGGGTCGGATGGGCGTCGGCACGCAGATGATGAACACGTCGGCCGGCAGCGGTTCGAGCGCTGCATGGAGTTGACCGCTGTTGACCGCGGAACGGACTAGGATGTCCAAGTCCGGCTCTTCGATATGGATCTGACCGCGGTTGATCGTCTCGACCACGTCGGGCCGCACGTCGACGCCATGCACCTTGTAACCCTTGTTGGCGAGGATGCTGGCGGTGGGCAGGCCAATATAGCCCAGCCCCATCACGCAGACCGTGGTGTCGGCGGGGACGATCGATCGCCCGCGCCGCGTTTCACCCGTTGGTTCCGAACTCATATTTGGATTTCCTGGATCAGGTCCGCCAGCTTTGTTGCAACAGAATGTCGACGATACGTTCCGCGGCGTGGCCGTCGCCATACGGATTGACGTCGATTTGCCGTCGGGCGTACTCCGCGGCGTCGGTGAGCAGCAGGCTGACCCCGCCGACGATCTTTTCAATCGACGTACCAACCAACTCGACCGCGCCGGCCTCGAGCGCTTCGGGGCGCTCGGTGGTCTCTCGCATGACGAGGATCGGTTTGCGAAGTGACGGCGCTTCTTCCTGCACTCCGCCCGAATCGGTGAGGATCACGGTCGCGCGATCCATCAGCCAGACGAACTCGGGATACGGCGCAGGCACGGTCAGATGAACGTTCTTCTTGTCGCCCAAGATCCGACGCACGGGCTCCTGGACATTGGGATTCAGATGTACTGGGTAGACGAATTCCACATCGCCGAAGCGCTCGGCAAGCGTGGCGATCGCCTGGCAAATATCCTGAAATCCCTGCCCGAAACTCTCGCGGCGGTGGCCCGTGATGAGCACCACGCGGCGATCGCCCAGCATGGCGTACTTGTCCTGCCAGCGTTGCGGCGCATTTCGCTCTCGATCCACCGCCCACAGCAACGCGTCGATAACGGTGTTGCCGGTGATGTGAATTTGTTCACTGGGCACGCCCTCGGCAAGCAGGTTGGCTGCGGATCGGGCAGTCGGTGCGAAGTGGACGTTCGTCACGATGCTGGCGACGCGGCGGTTCAATTCCTCGGGCCAGGGGGCCATGAGGTCGCCCGTGCGCAAGCCGGCTTCGACGTGGGCGAAGGGAACTCTGCGATAAAAAGCGGCAAGTGACGCAGCCATCACCGTGGTCGTATCACCTTGGGCCACGACGCAATCGGGCTTGAATCGCTCGAGCGCCTCGTCGATGCCCGTGATGCAACGCGCGGTAAGCTGAGCGAGTGTTTGGTCGGGCTGCATCAGCGCTAGATCGAGATCGGCCTCGATGCCAAAGTAATCGGTCACCTGGGCGAGCATCTCGCGATGTTGACCCGTGAGGCAAACGATCGGCTCAATATCCTCATGGCGGCGCACGCACTGATGCACCACCGGGGCCATTTTGATGGCTTCGGGGCGGGTGCCGAAAATTAGCAGAGGGCGAAGCTTACGCACGACGCGACCTGAACAGGGATGTTGCAGCTGAAGATATCAATGGAATGTAAGTGGCTGGGAGGCAGTTTCGCCGACGATTGCGAAAAAGGGGGGACGGGAGTCGTTTACGGCGCATTCGGCCGAGCCACGCTGTGTTGCGCGAGTAAACGACTCCCGTCCCCTTTTTCTGTCACACCTTCTGCGCTGGAACGCCCAGCACCGTCTCGTGCGGGCGTACATTGCGCAGAACGACGCTGCCGGCGCCGACGCGGGCAAATGCCCCCACCCGCGCCTTGGGCAACACCGAAGCGTGCGAGCCCATAAAGACGCCTTCCTCGACAATCGCTCCGCCGGTGACGTCGACGTGACTGTTGAGTGTGGCAAACGAACCGACCTGGGCGTCGTGGCCGAGTGTCACGCAGAGATTCAAGTGGACGTGGTCGCCCAACGTGACGTTCGTCGTCAGCACGACGTGCGGGCACACGACACAACCCACGCCGATCGTACAATGAGGCCCGACATCGGCGGAGGGATGGATGACGGTCGCAAACTGCACGCGGCCTTGCAGCCTCTCGACAATTCGTTGCTTCAATGTTGGCTCGCAGACGGCAACGATGACGCGGTCGTCAGGTTCAAACCTAAAGTCGTCGAGATTGCCCACGACGGTCCAGTCGCAGGGGAAGTTGCCGAGCGCGTGCGGGTTGTCGTCGAGGAATCCGATGACGTCCCCTTCTCCCTGATCTTCGCAGTAGTCGGCGGCCCAGGTAATGAGCTCTCGGCCGAATCCGCCTGCCCCGGCAATGAACATACGCTTCTTCGTCATGTCACGCTCCTCTGCGATCGGTGCAATTTGTTGAGCTGCCTACTGTGCTGAATAGCCGCCGTCGACGGTGAGGCATGTGCCTGTGATCCAACGCGCGGCGTCGGAGGCCAGAAAGGCAATCGCTTGCGCCACGTCTTCCGCCTGGCCAATACCTAAAGGGTGCATCTGTTCGATTTGCTTTACGTGCTCCGCGCCCAAAGTGGCACGATGGTGCCGCGACATTTCGGTATCGACGACGCCGGGCAGTACCGCATTCACGCGGATGCGCGCTGCCGCAAGTTCCAGAGCCGCCGCACGCACCAGTCCCAACAGCGCTCCCTTCGACGAGCAGTAGGCGGAAAGCCCAGCTGCGCCCAACTCGCTCATCACGGAGCCCACCAGCACGACGGAACAGCCTCCTTCGGCCGCAATGCCGCGCTTCGACACGGCCGCGAGCAGCATCGCACCCGCCAGCGCGTTGACTCGGTAATGGGCCAGAAAATCATCGGGGCGCGACATCCGCAACGGGCGCGCGTGCTGAACGCCAGCGGCATGTACGATCGCCGCCAAGGGCGCCGTTTCTTGAACCAGGTCTTGGACCAGCGGGCCAATGGCCGCGGCATCCTCCAAGTCGACACTGCGGACCAGGTGATTCGATCCGGCTAACGAGGCACGCGTTTCCTCGAGTCGGTTGGCGTCCCGCGCCAATCCAACGATGCGAGCGCCTCGATGAGCCATCAATTGTGCGGTCGCTCGGCCAATTCCCGACGAAGCCCCCGTGATCAGGATGCACTTGCCAGCCAGATTGAGTGCGTCGTCGGCCATGTGTGTTGTACGGGGTCGGGAGTCGGTGTCGGCAACAGCTTTCGCTCGGGTAATCCGCGCAGGCGACACCGAGTCCCGACCCCCTTGAGGTCCGACGCCCTTAGTTCGATTCGTCGTGGTCGAGCATGGCCAACAGATCGGCGACGCTGACACACTTGCGCAACTCATCGACGTTGACTCGGCGGTTGAAGCACTCGTCGATCAGCGCGATGGCGGACAACTGGCCGACGGAGTCCCAGCCCTCAAGATCGTCGAGCACCGTGTTCAGCGCCACGGCGGCGGCGTCTTCATTGAGCGCTTCGGCCAATCGGACTGCGAATTCTTGCTTCGAAACCGCCATCGAAACCTCTTTCCAAGCGTCGGTCGCCAGCGATGGGCCAACGAGCCCCGTCTTCGTCAACTCAAAGTCCCAGTTTCAGGGACCGATTTGCCTTAGTTCTCTCTCAGCCCGTGGGCACAATCAAAAGGGGAGGCGCCACCAAGGGGCCACAGGAAAGTACCGTCGCACCCCACGAAAAACCGGCGCCAAAGCCCGCCAGCAGCAAACGCTTCGGTCCCTTTGCGAGCGAGTCGCGCAGGTTCGTGGTGAGTGCGAGCGGAATTGTCGCCGAGCTGGTGTTGCCGAAGTCGGTCATTGCGACGACCACTTTGTCGCTCGGCAAGGCCAATCGCTTCGCAAGGTAATTTAGCATGAAACGATTCGCCTGGTGGAACACGAAGGCATCGATCGTAGCGATCGAATCGCCCGTGGCGGCAAGGATCGATTTTACGAGCGAAGGGACTTCGCGCAGGGTGAAGGTAAACACTTCGCCCCCGTCCATGAACAGGTCTTCGTCGCTACGCGAATTGCCTCCGCCCCGATCGGATCGCGCGGCAGTGTCCGCCGTGTGCGGTACGCGAAATGCGCCTGCCGGCACCCCCAAGTGCTTCTGGCCGCTGCCATCGGCGCCCAACTCGAAGTGCATCGCCGGGGCCGACTCGTCGAACTCGATCGCGGTGGCCGTTCCAGCATCACCGAAGAGCGACGTCACGGTCCGGTCCAGCGGCGAAACGACGCGGCTGATCGTGTCCCCCACCAGCAGCAGAGCGCGTCGAATGCTGCCAGCCGCAACCAGATTCGAGGCCAGCCACAGGCCATACACGTATCCGGCGCAACCCTGATTCACGTCGAACGCCGCACAGTTCTTGCCGAGTCCCAATCGCTGCTGCAACACGCACGCTGTAGCCGGCATGAAGTAGTCGGGCGTTTGAGTGACGAAAATGAGCGCATCGATCGAGCGCTTGTCCCAACCGAGATTCTCGAGCAAGCGTTCGGCCGCCGCGTAGCACAGGTCCGAGGTACACATGCCGCCGGTGACGACGTGCCGCTTCTGAACGCCAATGTTTTGGCTGATCCGTTCGATCTCGGCCTCGCCGAACACGGCCGCGTCGTCGGCCAAAGTGCGCACCGCCTCCGGGACGGCGCTGGCCACGCCGGCAATTCGCACTCGCGATAGTGTTCCCTGGGCCATTGGATTTAGTTCTTACTCGCGGCTGCGCCGTACGTTTGCCGCATCTTTTTGAACCGTGCGCCGTGCAGGGGCGCCGCAAGGACTTCGATCTTCACGGGCACCTTGAAGGGCGCCAGTCGATCATGGCAGAACTTCTTCAGTCGCCGCGCGAAGGCTCGTGGATCCTCCTCGCCGGTCAGGGTCACGTTGGCGCAAACGATTTGCCCGGTGATTGTGTTCGGCTGGCCGAACACGGTCGAGTCGGCCACGCCCTCCATATCTTGGATTACGCTTTCCACTTCGGCCGGGTAAACCTTTTGACCGCCGACGTTGATCATCTCGCTTTTGCGTCCCAGGATTCGCAGCCACTCGCCGTCGACTTCCACCTCGTCGCCGGTGATGAACCAACCGTCGTCGGTGAAGGGGTTCGGGGCGTTCAGGTAGCCCAGCATCGTCGATTGTGCTTTGATGTGCAGAATTCCGTCGACGACGCGGGTCTGAAAGCCCTCGCCGCCGACCTTCACCCACAGCGAGTCGGAACTTCGCGAAGTGGACCGCAATATGCCTACTTCCGACAGGCCATAGGTTTGCAGCAAACGGATGTCGGGAAACAACGCGTGGAAACGCCGCAGCGTGCTCTCGGGCATCGGCTCGGTGCCATACGTTACTGTCTTGAGCGAGCCGAGGTCATGTCGCGAGTAAGCTTCACTGAATAGCACGAGATTGAGAAATGTCGGCGAAGTGGGCAACAGTTCAACGCGATGCGCCGCGACCGACCGCAATACGCCGTCGGGCGTGCGTTCGTCGACCGTGACGATGGTTCCGCCGTTCGACAGCGTGTACAACATCGTGTTAATGCCGCCGATGTGGTCGTACAGCAGGAAGGTAATCGTCCGCAGCCGATGCCGCGGCACACGAAACTTCTCCAGGATATTCACCAGATCGTGGACGGCGGCTTTGCTCTTGCCGGTCGAACCGGACGAGAACAACACCAGGCCCGGATGTCCGGCCGCGCGCAATGTCTGGTAATGCTGATGCGTGGCGATCACGTCCAGGCGAGTAAAGCGAACGTCGTCGCGGGCGTCAATCGATACGACGACTTCGACCTGTGCCGTTGCTAGAAACTCTTCTCGCTGTGCGGCCACACTGGCGGTCAGCGGGACAATGACTGCACCGGCTTCGATCAATGCCAAAAACATCGCCACAGACTGAGGGGAAAAGTCGGCCTCGATAGCAACGATTGTGCCTGAGCCGATACTCTGTTCGTGGATCGCTGCCCGGGCCGCTGTGATTTTCTCCATCAGCCAGCCATAGCGATATGGCTTGTCGTGCCAAATAATGGCGTCGTCGTCGCGGTGCGCGGCGAAGACTTCGAGTAAGAATGCGACGGCCATCAGACGCCCCCCAGGAAGATCGTCTGGCCAGTGATAAAATCACTTTCCGCACGCAGGAAAAAATCGACCACGTTGGCAACGTCGCGCATCTCGCCAAAGCGGCGTATGGCTTGCCGCCCGATCAAGCGGTCCATCGTCGCCGCGGGCACTCCTGCCACCAGGTCGGTCCGCACGGGCGATGGCCCCACGGCGTTCACCGTAATGCCAAAGTCGGCCAGCTCGCGGGCCAGAATCTGTGTCAGCGTGATGACGGCGGCCTTGCTCGAAGCGTAAATCGCTTCCCCTTCCAACTTGAGTGGCGCGGCCACGCTGGCAAAGTTCACGATCCGGCCGAAACGCCGCCGCTGCATCAGCTTGGCGGCCTCGCGGCAGAACAGAAATACGCCCACCACATTGGTTTCCATGATGCGCGTGACGGTCGCCAGCGGCGTCGTGAGCGCGTGATTCATGCTGGCGATGCCCGCGTTATTGATCAAGGCGTCCAAGCGACCCAACTGACCGCGAATCTCGCCGAACATTTTCTTCACGGCCGGTTCGTCGGCAACGTCGAGGCAATAGTGGCGATAGTTCTCAGCTTCCGTTTCGAAGGGCCCGCGACTACATCCGACCACCTGCCACCCTTGCGCCAGGTAGTGTTCGGCCAAATGCCGACCGATTCCACGGCTGGCGCCGGTGATCAACATGGTCGGCCGCTCAGGCATCGGCAACTTCCTTCAGCAGCCCGGCAATGTAGTCCCGCAAGGTTGCAACGGTGCGAAAGGGACTTCGCGAACGCGACATAGCCCGTTCGTCGGCCAGCGTCAGTGCGATGCCAAACTCGTCGTTCACGCGTTGCTCGACGGCGACGATCAGGTTCACCAATCCGAAAGAGTCCAGGCAGCCCGCTTGCCCCACCAAAACGGCGTCCAGCGATTTCTGGGCCTGTTGCTCCGCGGGCAGCAGTTCGTTGATTTCATCGATGGCGTCGTAGATGATCGCAATGATCTTTGCGTCTTCAGTCATGCGTTCCATTCCACGCAGCGGTTGCGGCGGATCCACGGGGCAACTCAGATCAAAACGCGTTACGCGATTAAGGCGGACGGAGGCGACAAACTTGGCGCCAGGTAGCGTACGATGCGAGCCGGCGAGCCAGCAGCCAACACATGGTTGGGCAGATCGCCAATAACGGCTGAGCCGGCGCCCACGGTCGTCCAATCACCTACGGTAACTCCTCGAAGCACGACCGCGCCGGTACCCAGAAAGGCGCCTGTACCAATATGGACTTCACCGGCCAGGTCGACACCCGGCGACAGATGGGCAAAGTCAGCGACGATACAGTCGTAAGAGACAGTCGCGTTGGCGTTGATAATTGCGTGCGCTCCGATGCGAACATCGGGCTGAATCACGGCCCCTGCAAAGACGATTGTCCCCGGTCCGAGTGACGCCGACGAATGAACGTATGCGCGTGGATGCACGATGGTAGCGCACGGCAAGTCAAATCGCGACGCCAGTACAGCGCGCAGAGCGGCATCGCCGACGGCGATCACAACCCGCTTCGCACCACCCTCGCGTACGGAGTCAATCGGTCCCTCGACGGGCACGCCCAGAACCGTCGTACCCCATTTTGCGGGATCGTCATCGTAAGCCCGATCGACGACGAACCCGGCCATTTGCGCAGCACCGATCGCAGCCTTGGCGTGCCCGCCGGCGCCAATGATCTCGATGTGCTCGCCCGCAGTCATGTTCGGTTGTCTGTAGTGGTGGTAAGCCGTGCTTGTTCTCAGCGGAAGTGACGGCGCAGCATGACGTGCAGGCACGCATGCGGCCGTGATGAAGGCGCTCTTCAGTTTGTAAGCTAGATGCCCGTTAGCTAAGTGTTTGGTACCAACGCTTCGGCGGGCGAACGAACCGCTGGTTCCGGCAGCGGCGCGTGAAGAAAGCAGTTCGCCTGGTTGTGTGTAAAACAACCCCACACACTTAAACCCTAGTTTAGCCAAAAGTTTCGCTCGCTGTCGTAACATTTTTCGTAGTTTGCCCTCTCGTCCGCTCACCAATTCCTACTTCCGGCACACCAAGTACAACCGGCCGCGGAATGCTCCCGCTTCGAGTTCCGCAACATTGTCGCAGAGCCGCCCGGCGTCGACTTGCGCGTCCGAGCCGGCGGCCGCAATCTTAAATCCGACCGAGGCTAGCAGATCATTAGCTTCTCGTTCGCGGAACCAGTAGACGTACGGCCCGCGGTCCAATAGTGCCCCCCAGTTCGTCGAGTCGCTAAGCCGTAACCACGGCATGTATTGCATGCTGCGTCGCGCGCCCGTTATCGCTCGAAACAATCGGAGGTAACCCATCATCGGCTTGTAGAGCCACGATTGATTGCGGGCGCGAAAACTGAGCAAGCTAATCACAATGGTGCCGCCGGGTCTCAGTATGCGATAGGCCTCTTCGAGGGCCCGTCGGCGGTCGTCGGCCGTGGAAATGAGACAGAGGACTTGCTGTAAATACACCAATTGGTCGAACGAGGAGTCCGCGTAATCCAATTGCGTGGCGTCTTGCACGCGAAAATCGATTGTCCCGCTTGCATCGCGGCGACGTGCCGCTTCAATGAATTCGGGCACGAAATCGAAGCCGTGGAGATCCTCGAAACCACGCGCCTGCATGGCCAGCAGCAATCGACCGCCGCCGGTGCCTGCCTCGAGCGTCTTTACGCGGGCATCGAGTTGGTGCTCGATGAGGTACGCTTCGCCCGGTTCGAGTCCCGTGCGCTGCGCCCATTGGTCGAACTCCTTCGTGGCGTAAATCTGTTTGTTGTCGAGCATGGTTTCGTTCAAAACGTGGTCCTTGCGCTGCTCGATCAGTTTAGGCGCGGTACAAGGGAAAGAACTCACTGTCATTGATCGGTTCCGCTTCGGCTCGGCGTTGCTCCGCGAGAGACCGATACGCCGAGGCGTCGAAGATCACGTGCCAAGTGCAAAACCGATGCCGTCGTGGCGAGAAGCCCGCCTTGAACTCGAAGAGCGAATCTTCCTTCGCGCCGAAACCCCCGCCCAAATGAAGCACGTGGTTACCCCGCTCCTTCGCCCAAGTTCGTACAAAGTCGAACATGAGCTTGGAGGGGCGCACCTCCAAGGCCGCATTGTAGGTGCCTCCCAGGTGGTATTGCACAATGCCATGGCATTCCGTGAAGAGTCCGCCGCCCAGCGGTTCTCCCGCCGCGCTGCGCACGATGCACAAGGACAATATTGGCCCCAACGATTGTCGCAGCGCGGAAAAATACTCATCCGAAAAGTAGTAGTAGGTCGACGCCCCAACTCGATCCATCGTTTCGCGGTACATTTGAATGAAAGCAGCATAGGCGTCTGGCGAATCCTCGATCCCAACGGTTAGTCCGAGTTTGCGCATCTTGACGATGTCACGACGGTGATTCTCACGAGTCTGCCGCCACAATTCTTCGTTGGAAAGCGTCAAATCGACTGAAACGGTTCGACCCCGATCGACGACGGCACCGTGTGCGGACATTTCGGTCAATGGGGCCGGCAAAAGTGTGTGCAGCCGCGTGAAACCACTGACCGCGCCGCGTTCGCGTATCGTCTCCCGCCATAGGGCCACGGCGTCACTGGCAAATAATTCGACGTCCGCCGAGAAGAGCGGGCCGGGATAGCCGTATGGCGACGAAATGTCAAACAGCCCCCGACCTCCTCCGCCTAGCCAGGAAATCGTCGTCAACGAACGGACGAGGTAGGGAAGAAAGAAATATCGCGGACCATCGGTCAGGAGAACTGCTTCGGCGGACCCGCCGTCGAACTGCGACGAAAGTCGTCCATACGACGCCGTATGGTAGAAGTCATGCGGCACGTCTGCCAGGAACGCGTCCCAGGCCTCGTCCTGCGGTGTTAACAGAGTCATCTTCATTGAGGAATCCCGCGTGCGGGTCGCATACAAATCGCGTCAGACGTGCCTTGGATCGTGCGTGGCCGCACGTCTCATGCCGCAACGAAGACCGCGGCTAGTCTGGGAGGATTGGCTGTTGGGTACTCAGCGCGCCGCTTGATGTCGTCGGCTCGGCGATTAGCGCCGCCGCGCGCGATCGGTCCGAAAAACGATAGTGTGGGTCTTCCTGCGATTGGCCCCAGGTTTGCAGCGACCTCGCATAGGGATACACGACATAGTATTCGCTCCGCGGACGCAGGTCGAAATTGATCGCGGCGCCGTTCGTTTCCTCGAGTATCAATTCCCGGTCGGCCTCGATCTTCGACAAGAACTCGTCGCGGCGCAATCCCGACCGCGGCAAGTCGAACCGCAGCGGCGAAAACGATGCCAAGTACGTGCCCCGCTCCGCCCGAACCACGTACGGAAAGGAGACGGCAATCGTGCGGGCAGTCGAGTACAAATCGGCGGATCGCACGAACAGCAGTCCCCCCTCGGTCAAATGGCGTCCGACGATCTCAAAGAACTCCCGCGAGTACAGGCTGCCGCTATGCGCGTGCGCGGCGTGCAGGGGCCACATCATGATCAGATCGAATTTCGCTTCAGGGTGAGCGAGCAACCATCGTCGTCCGTCGTCGACGACGTGCTTCACCTTTGGCGAACCAAAGAGCACTTCCCCTTGGGCCGTCTGTTCCAGGACGCGACCCAATGAGCCATTGAGCTCGACAACCAACAGCTCGTCGACCGCAGGGTTGAGCGCCGCCGCAACGCACATTCGTCCGTCACCCATGCCAATCGACAGCACGCGTCGCGGGTTGGGATGCGCCGAAAGGGCGCAATCGACGGCCCAGTCTCCCTCGGGTGCGTCGAGGTTGTCGAATCCGCCGTGAGGCGAACCGTCGATATATAGTCGATATTTGCCCAGTACCTGCCGCTCCTGGTCGAAGGCGATGATGCGGTCCTGCTTCCGCAGGACGACGATTCCCGAGCGATCTTCGGCGCCTACGTAGTCGACGTCGGCATACGCCGCCAGATGCAATGCCTTCACGAGTGCTCCCCTCCACGGCACCAGTGCCGCCGCCAAGCCCACCAACGCAATCGTGGCGAGCAACCAACGACCGTTCGCCGACCGGTTCGTCGATTCGCTGACACATATACCCTCAGCGGCAGCGCGAAGAAACGTCAACCATCCTGTGACGCCACCGCACACGATCAGCACGGCGAGTGTGATCTCGCTGCCAAAGCGGTCGAGCAACACGAAGCCCACAACGAGACTTCCCAAGGTGGATCCCAGGATGTTGATGAAGTAGATGCCGCCGACCGAACGGCCTAAGTTGTCGACGGAACGACTTGCGGCCCGCACGAGGTTCGGAAACCCATAACCCATCAGCACGGTCGGAACGCCTAACACGACGCCAACCCACAGGAAAACGTCCAACATCGAGTAGATCGAAGCCAGAGTGAATTTTCCACTGATTAGTTCCGGCGAAGGGTGGAATGACGTGAAGGTCGAAGCGGCAATGAGGTGCCGCACTCCTGGCAGCCAGCTCGCATGCTCCAACAATCCGAACAGCGCAAGCGAGTACGCGGCAATCCCTACTTGGCACAGCCCGAAGCGGCGCAACGGCCCCGGCCGATCTATCCGCGTCCGCGCCCAGAGCGATCCCAATCCGATCCCCAGCAAATAGAAACAGAGTATCGTGCCGAACACGTACACCGTACCGTGGAGAATGCAGGCGAGAAGTCGGTACCAAACGATCTCGTATCCAAGGGCGACGAACCCGGATAGGAACGAAAGCAGCAAGACGAACCGCAGCGAAATCGGCCGTGCTAACTTGGCTTCCACGGGGTTCGACACGGACGCAAAACCCATTGCTGGGACAGAAGACGCTTCGCTCAACTGCGTCGTTACCGGCTTCGGTCCCGTGGCAGCCCCTTGAGGTGACCAAAGCACGAGGCATCCGGTAGCCGCGGCCAAAAGCAGGTTCAAGCCGGCCGCGATAAACGTCGTCCGGTCTAGTCCGTACAAGCCAATCAGCAAATACACCGAAACCAATGCCCCGCACGCCGCACCCAGCGTGTTGAGCCCGTACAGCCGCGACAAATGGCGCCCGATGTCGGCGTCCTTCGCCGTCACGATTCGGCACATCAACGGCAAGGTCGTGCCCATTAACACCGTCGGCACAAGCAGTAACAAGAAGTCGACCGGTATTACGATGGCCAACGGACTGCCCGCAAGAGAACTTCCTACCCAACCAAAAAGCGGCAAGCTGATTGCGCCAAAGCAACCGATGAAGAATTCCGCCCACGCATACCATACGAGCGGCCTCGGAGTGCGATCGGCCAGGCGTCCGCCAAGCCACGACCCGATGCCCAGGCCGAGCATTACGGAAGCAACCGTAATGGACGTCGAGTAAATGTCGACGCCGAAATACAGCGTCAGCACGCGCTGCCAGACGGTTTGGTACAGCAGTGCGGGCGCGCCCGCCATGAAAAAAACCACGTACAGCGCGCGATGGTGGCCGATCGAGGTCACTCGGAGATCTCCGACATGGCCGAGGTTCGCTGCGGCCGATCCTGTTTGCCGATGCACCGCCGTACTCTGGGGGGCCGTTGGCCGAGATGTACCTGGACGGCGTCGCACGTTCGCGCACGAACGAGGGGCTCCCTGGAGTGACGCTCCGGACTTGGGCCGGAAACGGCTTCGCTTGATATCGGACGGGCTGTCCAGGAAACTCGTTCGAGCCGGTCGATTGCCGGTCGCCGAAGAGTATCGCTAGCCAGGGTGGAAAGTTTCCTACGCGGCATGCTCGTCAGTCGATGCTTTTGCGACCCCCGTTGGAAGTGAACCACTTCCCTCGAACTCGGGCGCCGTGGCATGTCCCGTGGCGTTCACGCCTTCGCGCGAAATGACTTTCAGGAGAGTCAACCAGAGGACCTTCAGATCGAAACCAAGGCTGACGGAATTCACATATTCGACATCCAACTTGAACTTCGCGTCCCACGATATTTCGTTGCGACCATTGACTTGGGCCCAGCCCGTGACGCCGGGCAGCACTTCGTGCCGGCGACGCTGCTCGGCTGAGTAACGCGGCAAATAGCGCATAACCAACGGTCGCGGCCCGACGAGGCTCATGTCGCCCCGAATCACATTCCACAGTTGAGGCAACTCGTCCAGACTAGCATTGCGCAGGAATGTCGTCACCGGCTCCATACGCTGTTCGTCTGGCAATAGATTGCCTTGCGCATCGCGCTTATCGAGCATCGATCGAAATTTGTGACACAGGAAAGGCTGCGCATTCAGCCCAGGCCGCTGTTGTTTGAACAGCACGGGCCGGCCCAGCCGTAGCCAGATCACCAGCGCCACCACCGCCATCAGCGGGCTGAGCAGCACTAGGGCCGGCACGCAGATCAGCAGATCAAGCGCACGTTTGCCGAATTTCCGGTACAGGCGGTTCACCCGAAATATGCCCGTTGCTGTGGGAGAGATGTTCGAGAAGGTCCGCGAAATCGTCGGCTTGCCTATGACGATTGAAGTGCTCCTGAACATATCGCCGAGCCGAAAGCCCCATCGACCTTCCGCGATCGGGATCGGCCCGTAATGAACGGACTGCTTCGGCCAATGCGGTGGCGTCGCCGGGCGGCACGAAGATGCCGCCTTCGGCATTCTCCACCACGTCGCGGATGACACCGTCGATCGCTAGAATTGTCGGCCGCGCCGCCGCCATGTAGTCGAATACCTTATTTGGATAGGTCGTGCGAAACATGGGAATGTTTTTGAGCGTGGCGAGGCAAGCGTCCGATGCGGCGAGGATCTCGGGCATTTCGTTTTTGTTGCGGCCGCCTGCGAAGGTGACGTTCTCGAGATTCAAGGATTGCGCCAGCTTTTGGAGGTTGGCTTGTTCCTTGCCCCCGCCGACGAAAAGAAAGTGAATCGAGCGGTCGTCGCGCAATTGAGACGCGGCTCGCAGAATCGTTTCAATGTCGTTGGCCATACCCAATGCGCCCGCATAGGTGACGACAAACTTGCCGTCGAGCCGCAATTGTTGGCGGACGGACTGACCATCGGCCTGGGGCTGGAACATGTCGGGATCGACGCCGTTGGCGATCAGGCTGATTCTTTCGGGAGCAATTCCCTTGTCGACGAGGTAATCGCGATAGGCTGGCGAGTTGACGAGAAAGTGAGTTGCGCGACCGTAAAGAAATCGTTCCAACCAACGCGAGAGCTTAATCAAGACGGGGTTCTTCAACACGCCGATATCGATGGCAAACTCCGGCCACAGATCGCGAATTTCCAGCAGAAACGGCCGGCGCCGGAGGAGCGCCACCAACCAGGCCGAAACGGCTTGAAACAATGGGGGCGAAGTACCCATCACCAAATCCACGTCCTTGACGCGTAGCGCCGCCCAGACGCTCGTGGCCATGAAGCTAAAGAACGACACCAGCCTACCAGTGAAGCTGCGGTGGACTGATGGGTAGGCGTAGGCTCGGAGAATGCGTAGCCCGCCAACGCTCTGCTCAACGACCAACCCTCGGCCATCGATGATCTTCCCACCTGTGACGTAGCTCAGGTTACTGGCGACGATCGCGCATTGATGTCCTCGCTCGACCAACTTGGACGTCAATTCAAAGTGCCGCGTGCCCCCAGGTTCGCTAGGGGTGGCAAACCATTGATGGATGATCAGAATTCGCATCAACTGTCGCGGTAGTCGGCCGGTTGGTTCACGCTGAAATACGATGGGAATGACGCATCGCGAAACGCCCGGCTTCAGACCGCCACTGACGACCGTTTACCCTCGAGCGCGGACTTGACCGCCGGCGCCGATTGATGCAACCGCGCGATGACGTCGCAAATGCGTTGCACCGTCCCCTCGCCCAAGTTCGACCCCATCGGCAAGCTCACGCTGCGAGCCGCGAGATACTCCGTGTGCGGCAGGTGCAGATCGGCGGGCGCGAAATGGCGGTAGGCCTTATGGCGATGACACGGCGGATCGTAGTAGTTCCGTGTGTCGACGTTCTCGACCGCCAAGGCCCGCACCAGATCGTCGCGCGACAGCCCGAAAGCGTCGGGATCGACCGTGATGGAAAAATCCTTGTAGGAGCAGCGATTCCCTTGGGCCACGACTTGCGGTTCGAGTCCCGGGATTTCACGCAGGCGGCGGCAGTATTCGTCGGCCGCCTGATTGCGACGCTGAGCGACGCCTTCCAACATTTCGAGGCCGTGAAATCCCACGAGTGCGTTCATCTCGGGCATCCGCGCGTTGATTCCCGCAAACAGGCTGTCGTAGCGCCCGTCGTTGCCGTACTCGCGACCCACACGAATCTGTTCGGCAAGTCGGTCGTCGTCGGTCGAAACGATGCCCCCTTCGGCTGCGATGAGCAGCTTGGTGGGGCTGAGGCTGAAAACGTGGGCATCACCCTGCCGACCGACGGGCGATCCGCGGTAAAGCGCGCCGAAACCGTGCGCGGCGTCGAATACCAATTTCAACCCACGGCGATCCGCGAGGGCTTGGAGCTCGTCGATCTCGGCCGGATTGCCGAAGTTGTGTACGCCCACAATGGCCGTAGTCTTGGGAGTAATCGCGCGTTCGGCCGCTTCGACCGTGAGATTGGTGCTGCCTGGATCGACATCGGCAAACACGGGCCTTAGGCCCGCCCACACGAGCGCGCTGACCGTGGCCATGAACGTGAAGCTGGGAACGACGACGTCTCCCTGCAGGTCCAATCCTCGGTAGGTCAACATGAGTCCGGTCGTGCAACTCGAGACGGCCACCGCGTGCTTGGCGCCGAGGTGCTTGGCGACCGCTTCTTCGAAGCGACGCAGCCATGCGCCCTTGGTGAGCATGCCGCTGGAAACGATCTCGCGCAGCGCCGACTCCATGGTCGAATAGGGCGGCAAGTCCGGCTTGACGAACCGAACAGGATCCTTAAACGCTGGAGGATTGCCTAACACGGCCGGCAACTCACGCATGTCGTTTTCTCCGATTCACAGCGATGCAACGCACTGGATGCCGAATCCAACCTGAACGTATCGCCCTAGGAAAAGAATTACTCGCGCGGCGAGAAGCCACGGAGATGTAGGTTCACAAGGAAACGCGAACGAGATGTGATTCGACAAAGCGATGGAGACGATTGTGCGAGACTAAAAGGGGCTCACGCTTTGCAGTCGAGACTGCCCCTTTGGCGACAAGGCGCTTCGCACGCTGGTCGGGCGTTATTGCGAGGCAATTCCGCGCACCAGTTCGCGAGCCCAGTCGTCGCGCACCAGGCGATCAGTTTTCTTTTCACTGAGGAACTTGACGTTGCTGTAGCGCGAATCGGCATAATCGTTGATGTCGCCTGCCGCGATGGCGTCGAGCACCTGCTGGATTCCCCCCTGCACGGTCCACCGCGGCTCGAACCCCAACATGTTGTGAATCTTGTTGAAGCTGACGCGATAGTTGCGACGGTCGGAGTCGTTGTTGCTCACGACCAGCTCGGCGGTGAAGACGGCCTCGTGTACCAGTTCGCCAATCTGCGCGATCGTGTAATTCTGCTCGTTGGAGCCGACGTTGAAGATCTCACCGCCGACGACTTCGCGCGGCGCTTCGAGAATCATGGCCACGGCCTCGGCCGCGTCGTCCACATGTACGAAGGGACGCCACTGGTCGCCGCCAAACACGGTGATCTTCTCTTCCATCTTGGCCTTGGCGGCCAGCAGATTGACGACCAGATCGAAACGCGTGCGGCCCGATAACCCGTAGATCGTGGCAAACCGCACGATCGTCGGCTTGAAGCGGTCGCTCGCCATGCTCAACAGCACCTTCTCGGAGGCGAGCTTCGTGTGCCCGTACAACGAGATAGGCTTGACCATGCTGCGCTCGTCGAGCATCTCGTTGCAAGCGCCGTACACGGAGCACGTGCTGGCGAAGACAAAACGCTCGACGCCCGCGGCCTTGGCCAATTCGGCAATCATCCGCGTGGCGGTAAGGTTGACATCGATCGTCAGATCTTCGTCGAGATTGCACGCCGGATCGCCGACAATGGCGCCCAGATGCACTACGGCGTTCACACCCTGCAGGGCCTGGGCAATTTGCTCGACGTGCCGGAAGTCGCCCTGGCGCACTTCGAGGTTCGGATGCTCCAAGATCCCGCGGATCGGATCCTCGCCAAAGATCATCAGGTCCAGGAGTCGTACCCGATAACCGCGCGCGAGCAATTTTGGCAGCAGCGAGCTGCCGATGTAGCCGGCCCCGCCGATGACCAGGATCGTGCGGCCCTGCGATTGTTTGACGAGGGCCTCGTGCTCGGGCGTTACGACCTTGGCCCAGATCGTGGTCCAAATGCGCGATCCGACGAGCAGCACCAGGCTGGCAAACCAGGCCATGACCAAACCGCTGCGAGGCAGCTCGGCGACGCCGCCGAAGAAGTACGTGAGAAAGCCGAAGATGAGAAACGCCTGCGTGACCGCCTGCGTGACGATCAAGGCTTTGTACCGACTTTGATACGCCCGCCCGTAGGTGTAGAAGCCGTTCCAGTAGAAGCAGACCAGGCTGACGAGCGTTAGCGGCCAAACCGACGCAAAAAAGGTGCGCAGCGTGCTCCAGAAAAACGGCCCGGTGACGAACTCCGGGTCGTGCGAATTATAAATCACCATCGCGAAGAACCGCAGCGACAGCGCCGCCAACAGCGCGACGTGAATCATCACGGCGTCGGCGCCCATGCGCAAGAGCGTGCCCGTCGTGAAGCGCTTCAACGGAGAATTCACAGTGCCGTCTCCCGGGTGCAGTCTCTGTGTGCGTTCATCGTGGTGTCGGACTAGCCGCGCGGTGTCGATGATTTCAAACAATTTCAATCTGCCCACCGAATCGACATCCTCGCCCTGCTTCAGTTGCCCGGCCTGTATCGATGGGCCCCGGCAAGACCACTGGCCAACCGTCCACAGCTATTCTGTCGTGGATATGCCAGAAACGCAACAATAAAGCCGTCATGCCGTGTCGACATTGCAGTATTCGACAACTGCACTGTTCGCCGAATGTCCCGGTAAACGTGCCATACCCCGAATTCTCGATGCTAGCAGCGATTGAGATGTGCTGGACAAATCTGTTCTGAACCCCGTGCTCATCGTACTGTTACGCGCGTCGACTGCATGTTGCAATTCCAAGGTCTCAATTCGGTAGGCTCGGCGCGCACTCCGTTCCCCTGGGTGACGCTTATTCCCATGACGGTCTCGTTTACCCCGTCGCTTGCTAAACGCTGCATGCCGCCCCCCCGCACCGCCTCGTTCCAATAACTATCGCATCACCACGCCGCCTGACGGGGCCCCGATGCGTTGCGCCGGCCTGCGCTTCAGGAGGTTCGTGGGAAGTTATCGGAACCGCAATCCGCGTGCCCGACATCAACGCACGTCCCCAATCATCGATTCTACGGTCGCGGCGGCGATTTGCGAGCCATGACGCAGAATTGCGGCGAGGGGAAGTCGCAGACGCGTTGACTTCCGGCAACGCAATGTTGATGGGCTGCCTCATGAAGCGAGGAGGACATGTGAATCAAATACCGATGAGCAGAGGATTACCATCGGGGTGCCATGCCTTCACAGGTGGTAGCCCGCGTAGGCATGCTGCGTAGCGGCGAAATGCAGGCATGCTTACCCGCCGCAGGCGTCGCCACGCGCATCGAACGGAAGCGTAGCTGAAAGCGCGCCAGTCACTCGCCCGATCCAACGGAGTCGGTCTCGATTCAGCCCGCAGGTACTTCGGCCTGCGCTGCTTCGGCCCGCGCTGCTTCCGCCGGCGCTGCTTCGGCCGTAGTCGGGAACAGGGTCGCATTGAGCACGGGCAGCACGTCGCGAATGAACGCCAGGCTGGGCGTCTTCTCGACGGATCGTCCCCCCGAGCGAAACTCGTCGGTGCTCAGATACATCTTGTACAAGGCTGGTCGGCCCGCCAACTTCACGCGTTCGAACCGGGGCGCCTCCCATTTACCGTCGAAGCTCCAGGTCCAAAAGATGCGCAGCAACTGCGTTCCGCCAACCTGCTCCTTCTTGAATTCCGTGGTCGAGAAATCGACCGTTGCGGACCCGACTTCCACCGAATACGGTCCAGGCTCGTGCATCATCGTGTAGCCGGCCGCCACATAGCATTGATTCGGAGTGTGTTGGGCGACCTGACGAGCGTTGCCCGACACGATAAACATCGCCACCGTTTCGCCCGTCCGCCGATTGTGGTAATTGCGCGACAGCTCTCCCGAGATTCCGGCAGTTGCGCGCTCGCGCGGACCCATCTTCTCCAGGTCCGTGCCCTCCCATTCGCCGATGTTCAGCGGCACTTTTTCGAGCCGTTTGGCGAACGCTTGCTCCTCGACCGATTCACTAACTCCGCTCGGGAAACCCGTCCAGGTCCACTCGCGCCAACCCGCGCCAACGATCAGTACGGCGGCGACGGCGATTGCGATGTTCTGTTTCATGGGACTGTACTGCATTGTCACTGTATTGTTGGCCTTTCAAGCCATCGGGTCTTGTAACGATTCAGATCGATCGCGCCCCGACCATAACGTGCTCGTACCAGGCTATTGTACATCGCCGGCCGCGGAACTAGCTTCGCACGGCGTACGCGCGATAGGTGGCGGCCGTGCGCTCACCATTAACGACTGCTCCCAGAATCCGCATGCCCACGGCTCGCAGGCGTTCGCAGGCGTCGTAAACCTTTGGGGCCTGGCTGACGTCCCGAATCACCGATAAGATCACCGCATCGACATGCTGGCCGAGCATCAACGAGTCGGCGATCGTCAGCACGGGGGCCGAATCGACCACGATGAACTCGAATCGCTGCCGCAGCGTCTCGAACAAATCGCCTAACGTGTCTTTCGACAGCGCCTGGATGCTCTCCAGATCGTATTGTCCCGCGGGAATCATCCACAGGCCGGCAGCGCGGGTTGGACGAATCACGTCGTCGACTTCCAGGTCGCCGCGGAGGACTTCGCAAAGTCCAGGCTCCAGCGGCAGCTCAAACAAACGATGCGCGGCTGGACGACGGAGATCGCCATCGACTAGCAGTGTCCGCCGGCCGCAACGGGCCAGGCTGGCGGCCAATTGGCTGGCAACGGTCGTTTTGCCCTCGCGGTCCAGGGCGCTGGTGATCATGACGACTTGCGTCGGCTCGCCCCCCTGGGCGTGAATCAGGTTGGTGCGGACCCCGTCGATCGACTCGATCAACATGCCCTGCACGTCGGCGCCGGGAGTTCTACGCGAGGTCCGAGCTACGGTGGGCAGTGAACCCACGACCCGCATTCCCAGGCCATCGGTAATGTGCACCGACGAGCTAATTCTGCGAGTTTGGAACTCACGGAACGAGATCGCCAGTGCGGCCAGGCCAAAGCCGAGGACGCCCGAGAAACCGACCATCATATACTTGCGCGATGAGCTCGACCCTTCCGGCATTTCGGCATTGGCAACGAGGCGCACACGCTCCGGCGTTTCGGCCTCGATTTTCTTCGTTTCCAGGTCCTGGAATATTTTCGCCTTCAGGGCCTCGTGAGCCTTAAGGGATTCGGCCAGATCCTCAATGTCGACGGATGTGGCCTTGATATCCTTTAATTCCTTGGTCTGGGTTTCGAGGCTTGCCTTCGTCTCCACGAGTTGCCCCTCGAAGACCCTCCGCTTTTCCTTCGCGACATCGAGCATGCCCTGCAGGTCTGCAGCCTTGCTCTCGATAATTGTATTGTTAAGCTCTTCCTCGATTTGTGCCTTTCGCTTCGCAATCGCTTCCTCCACGCCCTTCATTTGCTCGCGTTGACGTTTGCCGGCGTTGGGGTGGTTCGACCTCTTTTCTTCGTCCGTGGCCTCTAGTTCCAACGAGTCGAGGTAATCCTTCATGTCCTGCAGACGTCGATCCTCGGACATGTGTTTCTGAATATACGCTTCCTTTTTGTTGGGATCCTGCTCGATCTTTAGCCGCGTCTCCAGGTCTAATTGCTCGATCGCGGCCGCCGCCGCCATGCTGCTTTGCGTGATCACTTGATTGCGTAAGGTGGCCACTTCACTAACGAGCATCGTGATCTGCGTGTTTTGAGCGCCCTCGGGAATCTTGAGCGACTTCGCCAGATTGGATTTTTTCTGTCGCAATTCCGAGATGATCTTGTCGCGCTCGGTTGACGCTTCCTGCAACTTGTCTCGTGCGTCCTTGCGGTTCCGTCGCGCCTCGTACACATGGACATCGAAGTAGGCCCCGACGACTGCGTTGATGATCTTTACCAACTCGGCCGGCCTGTCTCCGCTCATCATCACACGCAGCATGTCCGAATCGTTCGGATACGTTAAAGTCAACTCCGACTGCAGCCATTGCACCGGATCTGGCTGCTCTTTGACGATCGACAACTGCGTAATGCCCGGCTCGCGCAGTGCGCGGCGAATAACCGTCGGACCTTTGATATACTCGATTTGAGTGTGCTTGAACGAGTTCACCTCAAACGGGTCGGGTCGCCCCGCTATCATCAACGCAGCCGGCGCCGCTTGCACCTCGATGAACGCCGCGACTTCGGTGTTCACGGGCACCAGAAACCAAGCCGCGATCATCGCCACCAGTCCTAGCAACAGGCCGCATCCGCTCGCCAGCAACCAGCGGCGGCGAAAGGCTCGCAACAGCGAGAGCGGGTCGGGCGACGCTGTGAGCAACTCGGGCCGCAGCGCCATGCCCGTCCATTGCATGCCGTTGTAGGGCGAAAGCGAATACGGCGCTCCGATGGGCACCAGGTCCGTGCGTGTCGATTGCTCGTCCGTCGAGGTCGAATCGTGAATCGTTCCGGCCATGTTTGCCTCAGATCCGCGTGTGGTTGATATCCGTGATGTCCGTCGCTCTCGCTGCCAATCGTGTCGCCGTCTTTGCTAACCCAGGCACCGCCTACCCAGTCATCGTGTTCTCGGCATGGCCTTCGGCTGGTGGGTCAACCGCCGCTTAGTCGTTACTTTGGGTTGGACGCTTGGCCAGTAGCAATTCGTGCGCCGATCGCGTGTGCCGGCACGGCGCACCATACGCAACTGCCGACGCGTCAGTTCGTTCCGCTTGCAGAATTCCGAGCGTACAGGGCTGACAATTGTCCATTTATTGCAACGTCTGGTCGCATCGTGCGGTTTTGTTGCCCCGCAATCGCGTCAAATGGGTGATTCATCCGATCGGTCGAAATTCAGCTGCTTCTCCTCGGCCAGCTACTTCTGCACGGCCGACGGCCCAGAACGTGCCCCTAGGACTTACCTCGGGCAGGCCGGGCGCCAACCGGTGAGGTCCGAACGCCGACCGGCATCACACCAATGGGCATGGGCTCAGGCTCGTCTTCTTCGACGAATAGATTCACCAGAACCTGAAATTCCAGGAACAAGAACCCCATGGCAATCGGCATCATGATCCAACCGGCGGCGTCGTGGACGAACTCCAGAACGTCCTCTCGCCCGGTCAGATAATAGCAAACGCCGGTTCCGGTAATGCGAATCATGTTGACCACAATCGCGATCGGTATTGCACTGAGCAGGATTATGATTCGCTCCCACCACGGTCGGGTGGTGACCAGCACAACTGCCACGGCCAAGGCCAGAAAAATGGTGGCCATCCGCAAACCGCTGCAAGCTTCGGCGACATTCAACCCTTCCTCGCCGATCTTGATCGTGATGTTTTCCCGATAGGCCGCAATTCCCAAGGTCTGCAAGGCGAATGTGCTGGCAATCGTCGCCATCTTTTGCAAGGGATCGAGCAGGTTGCGGGCCAGCATGCCGGGCAGCGGGTACATGAACACCAGAAAGCCCAGCGCCGGACCGCTCCACCGCAATAGGTTCCAGCCACCAACCAGTAGAAAAACGCCAAACAAGCTCGGCAGTAGCGACACCATGTCGGCATAGGGATATCCGATGTAAGCTCCGGCAAGGCGTAGCGCCAAGCCTGCGGCGAGCAGCCCCACGCCGCACCACCGGGCAGTCGGTGTTGCATCGCCAATGGGCTCGCGACGCAGCCAAAGCAGTACCCCGGCAAACAGCGGCACCAGCCAGCCATGCGAGTATTCAGGAGCTTCCCAGGCGATCGAAATGATCCTCAGCGTATTCATGTAGCTGAGGAGAAGCAGCGCGGTGAGGCCACATAACGCGACCAAGGGACGCACTTGGTCGGGGCTTATCAGCCGGTTCGTTGTGGGCCGCTCAGAACTCAATTGGGAAGTTGCTTGGTTCGACATCTCGTGATGATTGCGTCAAAAGTTGAGATTCAGTCATGGGATGATCCATCATCATGAGGGCGCCGGCGTCCTGCTTGAATCCAATGCGGCGCTTACGATACCGGTCGTGTCGTGAGGAGTGTTGCGGTCTCTCTCGAGCGGCCTTTCGTCGCTTGATTCGCCACGGCTTGCGGACTTGGCCTGATCGTCCCGACTTCGTGCGAAGCACCGTCGGCCGATTTGAGCCAACAACTCCGCCAGCTAGCGGCAAGAAGACACCCAGCATGCCAAACGATCCCCAGCAGGCCAGACGACTCCTGATAGCGCCAACAGCCCACTCGCCAAACGAGTCCAAAAACCAATCAACAAATGGTGGCGCGAAATAGCCACAAACCCCTCGGCGCTAGGAACCAGCGCTTGGGAAACCGCAAGTCCTCTTTCTGCCCTGTGACACTCAGTCTGTCACGATATCCAGCGCTAGAAACGCTGTCAAACAGTTTCTCGTAAGACCTTTCGAGTATTCGTAGTTGCGCCGCCGGTAGTAACGAATTGGCGAGTTGGCGAGCCTGCGCAGGGCTGGCTGGGTTGCCAGCTAGAGGGGTGGCCAGTCGCCGTGCGTCCGTGCCGTGGAGGTTTGGTGAGAAAGGTGAAAGTTTGTGGTTGGGTTGGTCGATGGATACCGGCGGTACGGTTTGGGCAAGTCGTAACGGCTGTCCGAGGTCGGCTCAAGGTATCGGACGTGCCGGTCGCGGGGGGCGGAACGCCGCAATGCGGCACGGATCGGGATGAGTCACGCCGGCTAGGGAAACTGGGGAGTCCGTCTCTTGAGATCGATCCAGAAGCTGCTTCACCCTGCGGGTTTCCACATGCCACGAGCGCCCCTCGCCCCGCTTGCGCTACTGGCGCTGCTGGTGGCCGTCGTGGGCGGGTGCCAGCCGATGGGCGTCCGCAACCGGGTGCTCGAGTACGGCATCTCGCCCCACGCCTCCACCCCCCGCGAACTCAATAAAGTCACCCTGGCCAAGTACGTCGTCGAACCCCCCGACGTGCTCCTGATCGACGCCGTCAAGGTCGTCCCCAAGCCCCCGCAGAAGATCGAGCCCTTGGACATTCTCACCATCATTGTGGTGGGCACCTTGGGAGACCAACCTATTTCCGGGCCCTTTGCCGTCGAAGCCGACGGCACGGTCAGCCTGGGCTTCTCCTACGGCTCGCTGAAGGTCGGCGGGCTGACGCTCGATGAAGCCCGCACCGCGATCCGCAAGCAGCTCGAGATCAACCTGGCCCTGCCCGAGGTCTACGTCACCCTGGCCGAAAGCGCCGGAAAACAGCAGATCGCCGGCGAGCATCTGATCGGGCCCGATGGCCGGGTCAATCTGGGCACTTACGGCAACGTGCGTGTCGCCGGCATGACCTTGGCCCAGGCCCGCGAAGCCATCGAGACGCACTTGGAGAAGTTCCTGGAAGACCCCGAGGTCTCGGTCGACGTCTTTGCCTATAACAGCAAGGTCTATTACATCATCACCGAAGGGGCCGGTCTGGGAGACCAGATTCTGCGGGTGCCCATTACCGGCAACGACACCGTGCTCGACGCCCTGGCCCAGGTCAACGGCCTGTCGCGGGTTTCGAGCAAGAACATCTGGATCGCCCGGCCCGCCCCCGACGGCAGCGATTGCGAGCAGATCTTGCCGGTCAACTGGGACGCCATCGTCAAAAGCGGCGCCACCGGGACCAACTGGCAGCTCATGCCCTACGACCGCCTGTTCATCGCCGGCGACCGCCTGATCGCCATCGACAGCTTCCTCGGCAAGCTCATCGCACCGGCCGAACGTCTCTTCGGCTTCAACCTCCTCCAAGCCCAAAGCATCCAAGCCTCAAACCGCTTCCCCAAAGGAAACTTCTCCGGGGCCGGGAACGGTGGGTTCTAGCCTGAATTGCTAGCAGTCGCCTCATGATTTGGCGAGGCAACCGCTTTCGTCCAGCGGTCTCCGGGTATCGGCACCGTTGGCAAAAGCGGGCTTACTCGCGACGAAAGCCTTCGCAGTCCAGAAGTCCGTAATGCGCTTCTGGCACGCGTATGCTCATCCCACCAGGTTCCCGCCTCGGTGGCCTGTTGGCATTTGTGGGAATTCAATTCCCGGGCCGTCCGCCGGTGAATCATTCCTTAGATCGCACGATTCACCCTTGGCGCTGGGAGGTTTGATCTCCGCGCCCGACTGAGCTACTGGTATGCACGCTCCGCTAGCGGGGCGCCACCTCTAGCGGAAGTCGTCGTAAGATAGCGGGCGTTTGATGTCCCTGCGCGCTATTTCGGCTGCTAAACTGGGTAAACCCACTATGAGTGGTTCACTTGGCTACTGTTGCAGCCAATTCGTGCCGGTCTCAACGCGGACGCTCCTTACGCCTAAGCCAACTGGGCCCTTTGATCCAATCGGGAGTGACGATGGAAAAAACTTCCAGTCCCGCGCGAGCGTCCGGTGCCACCACCGCCAATGCCGACCAAGGTTCGAGCAAGGGCCGCGCTCGCAAGCAATTGTGGGTGGCCTTGGCCGTGATTCTGGTCTTCGTCGTTGCGCTCGTGGGAAAGGCCGTCATATCGTTGACCGGAACCAAGCAATCGCCCATCCCCGTGCTGACCGCGGACGATTTCAATCGCGCCAAGCAGACGTGGGAAAGCAATGCTATCAATAGCTACGATATGGACCTCATATTTCTCGGTGGCTCGAACAAAGAAGTAATACATCTCGAAGT